>Ga0182737_1001125_pt1 | contig 28426 bp, 25 predicted proteins | sample eDN5th30CBELigOP_FD_128878 | JGI IMG/M metagenome (GOLD analysis project Ga0182737, IMG submission 128878) | Enriched Organic Plus compost microbial communities from Emeryville, California, USA - eDNA 5th pass 30_C BE-Lig OP (version 2) (version 2) ... | reverse complement strand
GTCGCGCATGGATGCCACCGCCCGGCTGGCGCGGGCGATCCTCCGCCTCGACAAGGCGCCGTTCCCCAGCTCGCTACCCGAGCCGACGCGTGAGCTGTTCCGGCGCATCGCCCCGCACGCGCCACGCACCCTGCGGCCGCTGATGGCGCAGGCAGGTCGACTGTCGCCGGTTCTGGCGCGAGCGCTCGCGCTCGCAGGTCCCGAGGCCGCGGCGATGACTCGCACCACGCTCGCCGTCACGACGCTGTCCGGATCTCCGGCCATCAACGTGATCGCGTCGACGGCGCGCGCGGGGGTCAACCTTCGGATCATGGTCGGCGACACGGTCGACTCGGTCGTCGCCCGGGTCCGCAAGGTGATCGACGACGACCAGGTCAGCGTGGACATCGTCGACCGTTGCGAGCCCAGCCCGATCTCGCCGCACGACGACGACGCGTTCCGGCTGATCGAGCAGGCGATCACGGCCACGTTCCCCGAGGCCGTCCCGACCCCGTACGTGATGATGGCCGCGACCGATGCCCGCTTCTTCACCTCCATCTGCCCGCGGGTCTACCGGTTCGCGCCGTTTCGGATGAGCAGAGCCCAGCGAGAATCCATCCACTCCTACGACGAGCATGTCGGCATCGACGACTTCCTCGACGGCATCGCGTTCTACCGTCGACTGATCGAGAGCTTGTCATGAGCGCTCCCGTACGAACCGTCGTGCCCGGCCTCTGGACCATCGTCGGCTTCCTGATCTGCGTCGAGCTGGCCAGCGGCGTCCTCCAGGGCTATTACACGCCGATCTTCCCGCAGATCGCCCGGCACCTGTCGATCCATGAGGCGAACGTCAACTGGTTCGAGGCGGCTCAGCTGGTCGTGTCGGCACTCGTCGTGCCGGTGCTCGCCCGGCTCGGCGACGTGATCGGCCACCGCCAGGTACTCGTCCTCTCGACCTTGGTGACGGCCCTGGCGTCGTGGGCGGTCGCGTTCTCCCCGAACTTCACGACCTTCCTGATCGCATGGGCCGTCCAGGGTTTCTACGTCGTGTGGCTACCCCTCGAGATCAGCATCGTGCACCGACGCACCGCCGCCTCCGGTGAGCAGGCGCTGCTCACCCGCCGGGCTGCCGCGTTCCTGGTCGCGGGGCTCGAGACCGGCGTCATCGTCGGTGCGCTGACCGCGGGTGCCCTGGTCGAGCACGTCGGCATGACCACGGTGCTGATGATCCCGGCCGTAGCGGTCACGCTCTGTCTGGGTGCCGTGTGGTTCGGCGTCGCGCCGAACCCACCCGAGGACGCCGGCGGGCACCTCGACTGGGCCGGATTCGCCTGGGTGTCGCTGGCGATCGGCGTGCTGATGGGCGGCCTGATCCTGGTACGGCTCGACGGACCAGGCAGTGTGCGTCCCTGGTTGGTGATCGTGGCGGGGCTGCTGCTGTTCGTCCCGTTCGCCCGGCACGAGCTGCGGACACGTCAGCCTTTGATCGATGTCAGGCTCCTGTCGACCCCGGGGCAGTGGCCGGTCCAGCTCACGGCGTTCCTGTTCGGCATGTCGGTCCTCGGCGCGCAGATCCCGTTGTCGACCTACGCGCAGACCGACCGATCCGTCGGGTACGGACTGGGCGCCTCGTCGAGCTTCGTCTCGACCCTGATCGGGGTCTACGTCGTGGCGCTGGTCATCGGAGCCCTGCTGCTGCCTTCGGCCGCCCGACGCCTGGGTCCGCGCGGCGCGCTGATCGCGGCGTGCGGGCTGGTCGCCCTCGGCTACGGCCTGTGGATACCGCTGCACGACTCCGTGGTCCAGGCGCTCGTCAACATGGGGATCGCCGGCATCGGGTCCGGGGCACTGGTCGCCGCGCTGCCGGCTGCCGCAGCGGCCGGGGCGCCACCTGAGCGCACCGGGTTCGCGACCGGCATGACCAACACCACGAAGACCATCGGGGGCGCGATCGCGTCCAGCATCTTCGCGATCGCGCTGTCGGCGACCGGCTCGATCGACACCGAGGGGCACATAAGCGCGCCCCTGCAGGGCTATCTCGTGGTGTGGGCCGTCTGTGCGCTGTCAGCGGTGGCAGCGGCGGTGGCCCTGTGCCTCGTCCCGGCCGAGACGTTCCGCGACCAGCTAACCAGTCAGGATTGACCGGTTGCCGCTGGAGCCCTAGGCTCACCGATCGTGAGTACTGCACCCGCGCGCGCCCAGCAGGAGCGCAGCCGCGAGGTCCGTCGGCGCATCCTCGATGCGGCAGTCGACGTGCTCGTGTCGGTCGGCTACGCGCAGGCCACGACCCTCCGGATCCAGGAACGCGCCGGAGTGTCGCGCGGCCGGCTCCTGCATCATTTCCCTTCGCGCGACGACCTCCTGGTCGCTGCAGCCCACCATCTGGCGACCGAACGCATCTCCGAGACCCGGTCGGCCGTCGACTGGCCGGTCGAACCGGGCGCTCGCATCGATGCGGCGATCGACGTCCTGTGCCGCAGCTACCAGCAGCCGTACTTCTGGGCCGCCACAGAACTGTGGATCGCATCGCGGGTTCACGAGGATCTGCGGGTCGCGCTGCTCCCGGCCGAGCAGCAGCTCGGCGCCGTCATCCGCGACGACACGGCGGGCTACTTCGGCCCCGAGATCGCCGCACACCCTCTGTTCCCCGCGATCCGCGACATGCTGCACACCAGTCTGCGCGGCGCGGCCCTGTCGACGTCGTTCGACCGTCGGCCTCAGACCCTGGCCCAGCACGCCGAGAAGCTCAAGCGACTCGTTCGCGAGGTGCTGCTCGATGGCCGGGGCAGTGACACCACCACATCGTTCGACACCACCTTGAAGGAGTGACCAGATGGACATCCAGAACACCGTCGCCGTCGTGACCGGGGGAGCATCGGGCCTCGGCCTGGCCACGGTCGAGGCACTCGTCGCCGCCGGCGGCAAGGTCGTGATCATCGACCTGCCCGGATCGCCCGGCGACGAGGTCGCGGCACGTCTCGGCGACGGCGTGCGGTTCGCCGCGGCGGACGTGCGTGACGAGGCGGCGGTGACTGCAGCCCTGGACGTCGCGGGCGAGCTGGGCGACCTGCGCATCGTGGTCAACTGTGCGGGCACCGGCGACGCGATCAAGACGGTCGGGCGCGACAACACGCCGTACCCCCTGGACAAGTTCCAGCGCATCATCGAGATCAACCTCATCGGTACGTTCAACGTCCTTCGCCTCGCGGCTGCTCGCATCGCAGCACTCGATCTGGTCGGCGAGGAGCGCGGCGTCATCGTCAATACCGCGTCGGTCGCCGCGTTCGACGGCCAGATCGGCCAGGCTGCCTACTCGGCCTCCAAGGGCGGTGTGGTCGGCATGACGCTGCCGATCGCCCGTGACCTGTCGACGATCGGCATCCGGGTCGTCACGATCGCGCCCGGCCTGTTCGACACCCCGCTCCTGGCGAGCCTGCCCGACGACGCCAAGAAGTCGCTCGGTCAGCAGGTGCCGCATCCGAGCCGGCTCGGCGACACCCGCGAGTACGCCGCGCTCGCGCAGCACATCGTCGAGAACCCCATGCTCAACGGCGAGACCATCCGTCTCGACGGCGCGATCCGGATGGCGCCTCGATGAGCCTGACGACCAAGTTCACCGAGGCGTTCGGTGTCGAGGCACCGATCGTGCAAGGCGGCATGCAGTGGGTCGGCGTGGCCGAGCTCGCGTCGGCCGTCTCGAATGCCGGGGGCCTCGGCATCCTGACCGCTCTGACCCAGCCGACCCCCGAAGCACTCAGCCGCGAGATCGTGCGTTGTCGGGAGATGACCGACAAGCCGTTCGGGGTCAACCTGACGATCCTGCCGACCATCACGCCGCCGCCGTACGAGGAGTACATGCAGGCCACGGTCGAGGGCGGCGTCAAGATCATGGAGACCGCCGGCTCCAATCCCGAACCGTTCCTGCCCACCTTGCAGGCGGCGGGTGTCAAAGTGCTCCACAAGTGCACGAGCGTGCGGCACGCGGTCAAGGCGCAGAAGATCGGAGTCGACGGCATCAGCATCGACGGCTTCGAGTGCGCCGGTCACCCCGGCGAGGATGACATCGCGGGCCTGGTGCTGATCCCGGCAGCGGCCCGCCAGATCACGATCCCGATGATCGCCTCGGGCGGCTTCGCCGACGCTCGCGGTCTGGTCGCGGCGCTGGCGCTGGGTGCGGACGGCATCAACATGGGCACCCGCTTCATGTGCACCGAGGAGTCACCGATACATCAGCGCATCAAGGAGCAGATCGTCCAGAACACCGAACTCGACACCGATCTGATCTTCCGCCAGCTGCGCAATACTGCACGGGTCGCCAAGAACGTCGTCAGTCGAGAGGTCGTCGAGATCCTGAACGACGGTGGGCAGTTCGAGCAGGTCAAGGACCTGGTCTCCGGTGCCCGGGGCAGGACGGTGTACGAACTCGGTGATCCCGATGCCGGTATCTGGAGCGCAGGCACGGTGCAGGGCCTGATCCACGACATTCCACCGGCCGGCGATCTGGTGCGGCGCATCGTCGACGAAGCTCGCGAGATCATCAGCGGCCGCCTCGCCGGCGCCCTCGCCTCGTAGAACCTAGACCGGCAGCAACCGCGAGACGAAGTGGGTCAGCTGGTCGACATTGCAGCATTCGTGCATCTGGACGACCTCGGCGTACTCGGTCGCCACCGAATCTCCGAGGCCCCAGCGCATCGCATGCTCCGGGTTGAGCCAGAACGTCCGGCGTGACCGCTGGGCGATCTCATGAAGCGCCCCGAGGTTGGGGTCCTGGTTGTTGTTGCGGGCGTCGCCGAGGATCAGGACGCAGGTGCGCGGGCCCACCGAGTCCAAGAACAACTCGGCGAAGTCGGCGAAGGCCTCACCGTAGTCGCTGCTCGTGTGCCACTTGGTGATATGGGCCTCGCGCGCGATACGCCCCGCCAGGTCGGTCTCGTCGAGGTCGACCAGATCGGTGACCTCGTCCATCGCGTTGACGAACGCGAACACGCGGACCTTGCTGAACTGTCCGCTGAGGGCTTGGACCAGGTGCATCGTGAAGCCGGAGAAACCCGCGACCGAGCCCGAAACGTCGCACAACAGGACCAGCTCGGGCCGTGCGGGATTGGGCTTGGCGTAGACCGGTCTGATCGGCACCCCGCCGGTGCCCATGGAACGACGTAGCGTGCGCCGGATGTCGATGCGATCGCGCCGGTTCTTGCGCCGCCGGGCTGCCAGTCGGGTGGCGAGCCGTCGGGCCAGCGGCTGCACCGTGCGACGCAACTCCTCGAGTTGCTGCCGGTTGGCACTGAGGAAATCGATCCGGTCGTGCCCGGGGCGTACGGCGTGACGCGTGACCACCTCGCGGCCGCGGACCTCGGCCGTGCGGCGGCGGGCCTCTGCCTGCACCATCTGGCGGAACCGTTCGATCGCCTGCCGCAACTCCTCGCGCTCGAGGCGGTCGGTGAACTGACTCGTGCCTTGAAGGCCGTTCTGGCCCTGGCCACCCGAACCACCTTGTCCGCGCTGTTCGAGGATCTGGGCGATCAACGTCTGGGGGCGCAGCCTCTCGAGCGTCTGGTAGGCGGACCATCCGGCGGTGTTCGTGTCGGGCAGCCCGACCTCACCCAACAGGTCGACCGCGAGCTCCGCGATCTGCTCCAGGGTGCGCAGGTCACCGTCGGCCAACGCCATCGCGAGCAGGTCGCGCAGGTCGTCCAGCTCGAGATCTCCTGCGGCGAGTGCAGCCTCGGAGATGCCGACCCCGGCGGGGAAGAACAGGTCGAACGTCATGTCGAAGACGTCGCGTTGGCCACCGCGGCGCACGAGCGCTGCGGCCAGACCCTCACGCAGAAGTGCTCGATTCGCTAGGCCCAGGACATCGATGACCGCGGCGGCATCGACCGTCTCGCTGGTGCCGGCGGGAATGCCCTTGGAGCGCAACGCACCCACGAAGGCGACGAGACGGGCCGTCAGGTCCTCGTCGTCGGGCTCGTGGGCGGCCGTCACGCGCCGGAGGCCTGGTCGTCGGACCCTCCACCGAGCACGGTGTTCAGGTCGAGCTTGGCGGTCGCCTTCTCGACGTCGTCACGATGCTTCAAGATCACGCCGAGCGTCTCCTGAACGACATCGTCGTCGAGAATGTCGGCGCCGAGCGCGAGCAGCGTGCGAGCCCAGTCGATCGTCTCGGCCACCGACGGCGACTTGCGCAGCGGCATGGCGCGCAGGGCGTTGACGACCCGCACGACCGAGTCGGCGAGCGTCTTGTCCAGGTTGGCGACCTTCAGCCGCACGATGTCGGCTTCGAGTTCCGCGTCGGGGAAGTCCACGTGGAGGAACAGGCAGCGGCGGCGCAACGCCTCGGAGAGTTCGCGGGTCGCATTCGACGTCAGCACCACGAACGGGCGCTGCGTAGCGGTGACGGTGCCTAGTTCGGGCACGGTCACCTGGAAGTCGCCGAGCACCTCGAGCAGCAGGCCCTCGATCTCGACGTCGGCCTTGTCGACCTCGTCGATCAGCAACACGGTGGGGTCATCGCGCCGGATGGCCTGCAGCAGGGGACGCGGCAGCAGGAACTCTTCGCTGAAGATGTCGGTGCGCGCCTCGTCCCACGACTCTTCGCGCCCTGCCGTGATGCGCAGCAACTGCTTGGCGTGATTCCACTCGTAGAGCGCACGAGCCTCGTCGACACCCTCGTAGCACTGCAGACGGATCAGCTCGGCGCCCTCATGATCTGACCGGGTGGCCTCCGCGACGGCCTGAGCCAGCGCCGTCTTGCCGACGCCGGCGGGCCCCTCGACGAGCAGCGGCTTGCCCAGGGTGGCCGCAAGGAAGACCGTAGTCGCGACGGCGTCCGATGCCAGGTAGCCGGCACGAGCGAGGCGCTGCTTGGCGTCGGTGGGCGATGCGAACGTCACGGTCATGCCTACGATCATGCCGTGCAGCAGTTCAGCGTCGAGCGTGAGGTCGGTCTCGAGCCGCAACTGGTCTGGGACCGTCTGACCGATTGGGAGCGACACGGCGACCACGTTCCGCTCACTCGGGTGCGTGTCACCGGCGACGGATTCGTGGCTCGCACCGGACTCGGACCACTCGGCTTCGACGACCCGATGACGATCGTGCTGGACGATCCTCCGCATCGGTGCCGGCTGGTCAAGACCGGCCGGGTGATCCGCGGGTCAGCCGAACTGCGGGTTGTTCCACACGGCAACGCCGGGTCCCGTGTCATCTGGAGCGAGACGATCGGTGTGCGCGGCGTGCCCGATTGGGCCGGTGGCATCGTCAGGTTGTCGGGGCGCCTACTGTTCGGCCGGGTCCTCGATCGTCTCCTCGCGTAGGGTCGGGGACATGGTGTCGTATGCGGCCGAGGCCGAGACGGTGGAGATCTGTCGTGACCTGATCCGGATCGACACCACCAACTTCGGCGACTCGTCGGGCCCGGGGGAGCGGGCCGCGGCGGAGCACGTCGCGGCACTGCTCGACGAAGTCGGCATCGAGTCGCAGATCCTGGAGTCCGAGCATGGACGGGCGACCCTGGTCGCGCAGTGGGGCGACCGGTCGTCGAACCGGCCGGGGCTGCTGGTGCACGGCCACCTCGATGTCGTTCCCGCCCAGGCGGCGGATTGGAGCGTCGACCCGTTCGCGGGCGAGGTCCGCGACGGATACCTGTGGGGTCGTGGTGCCGTCGACATGAAGGACTTCGACGCGATGCTGCTGTCGGTGGTGCGGGCACGTCAGCGCGCCGGCGCGGTCCCGGCGCGTCCGATCACGCTGGTCTTCAGCGCTGACGAGGAGGCCGGGGGCCGGCTGGGTGCGCACTGGCTCGTCGAGCATCATCTCGAGCTGCTCGAGGGCTGCACCGAGGCGATCGGCGAGGTGGGCGGCTTCTCGACTCACGTGGGTGGCCAGCGGCTCTACCTGATCGAGTCGGGGGAGAAGGGCATCGCCTGGCTCCGTCTCCGCGCTCTCGGCACGGCCGGTCACGGCTCGATGCGCAATCCCGACAACGCGGTCGCGCACCTCTCACGCGCGCTCACGGCACTCGCCGATCACGAGTGGCCCGACGAGCCGGGTCCGTCGATGCAGGCGCTGCTCGCCAAGGTGCGTGAGCTGACCGGATCCGACGGGGGCCCGGCCGAACTGCTCGAACACTTCGGCTCCGCCGCTCGCATGGTGAGTGCCGGTATGCGCAACTCGACGAACCCGACGATGCTCGAGGCCGGTTACAAGCACAACGTGATCCCCGGCGAGGCCATCGCCTATGTCGACGGCCGCTACCTGCCGGGCCAGGCCGATACGTTCCTGCCGCAGATCCAGCAGATCCTCGGCGATCGGGTGGCGGTCGAACCCCACGTGCTCGACCGCGCCCTGGAATACCCGTTCGAGGGCGATCTCGTCGATGCGATGACCGTCGCACTCCATGCCGAGGACCCGGACGCCCACATCGCCCCGTTCCTGATGTCGGGCGGCACCGACGCGAAGGCGTGGGACAAGCTCGGTATCACGTCGTACGGATTCACGCCGCTGCGACTCCCGGCCGACCTGGACTTCACCGCCCTGTTCCATGGCGTCGACGAGCGGGTGCCGGTCGACGCCCTGGAGTTCGGCTCACGCGTGTTCGACCGGTTCCTCGATCTGGCCTGACCGACCCCGACAGCAGGGTCTCACCAGGTGCTGCGCATCCTGATGATCTTGCGGCGCAGCACGACGGTCCGCTTTCCGGTGCGGTCCTTGCGCAATCGATCGAGCTCCCAGCCCTGATACTCGGCGGCCTGCGTCAACAGGCGGCACACGGCGTTGCGTGACTGATGGCGATCGATCGTCAGGTTCCAGAACTCGTACTCGACCATCGGGCGTCCTCTCGTGCTAGTGCGCGGGCATCGGCTGTGAAACGTCATCCAGGGCGTAGGTGATCTCGTCGGGCAGGGTGATCTCGTCGGCCTCGAGGTTCTCGGCGAGCTGGGTGGCGGTGCGCGATCCGACGATCGCCGAGGCGACGCGAGGCCGATCGGCGATCCACGCCAGAGCCACCTGCGCCGGGGTCACGTCGAGCCCCTCGGCCGCACGCACCACGGCCTCGACGATCCCTGACGGGGATCGCAGGAACCGGCCGAGGGCCGGCTCCCACCCCGGGTCTGCTCCGCGCGAATCGCCAGGAATGGCGCCGCCGCGGTACTTGCCGGTGAGCACGCCGCCGGTCAACGGGGACCAGGCGAGGACGCTCATCTGATGGTGCTCCAGCGCCGGCAACTGCTCGTACTCCAGCCCGCGCCGTAGCAGCGAGTACTCGAGTTGATTGCTGACCAGCGGAATGCCGGCACGGTGCTCGAGACCGAGACGCGCCGCTGACGTTTGCCAGGCCGAATAGTTGGACACACCCACATAGCGTGCTCGGCCGGTGCGGACCGCGTACTCCAGAGCGCCCAGGATCTCGTCGAGCGGCACCGTTGGATCCCACCGGTGCACCTGCCACAGGTCGAGATGATCGGTGCCCAGATCAGCGAGGCTCTGGTCGAGCTGGCGGAGCAGTGTGCCGCGGGAGGCGTCGATCATGTCGTGCGGTGGGCCGTCGGGCCCGAATCTGATGCCCGCCTTGCCGGCCAGCACGATCTGATCGCGCACCCCCAGCTTGGCCAGCAGCGAGCCGACGACCTGCTCGGTCCGGCCGCGACCGTAGATCGGGGCGAGATCCAGCGTGGCGCCGCCGACCTCGAGATAGGTCTTGAGCTGATCCTCGGCGTCGTAGGCGTCGGTAGCGTCGCCCCACGTCATGGTCCCGAGCGCGAAACGCGAAACCCGGAGCCCCGAACCCCCGACCTGCCGCAGATCCATGCGGACAGGCTAGACGCACACCTCACGCAAACGCGTCATGCCACGCCCGGTGGTGGCGGGCGAGTAGTGTCGGCCGACGTGGATCTTCTCCGAGCCGTGGTCCTGGGTGCCCTTCAGGGCCTGACCGAATTCCTGCCCATCTCCAGCAGCGCCCACCTGGCGATCTTCCCGAAGTTCTTCGGGTGGGACGATCCGGGAGCCGCCTACACGGCGGTCGTGCAGATCGGCACCGAGCTGGCGGTCCTGCTGTACTTCTGGCGCGATATCTGGACCATCGGCTCGGGCTGGGTCCGCGGAATCTTCTCCCGCGACGCTCGCCAGGCGCCCGAATGGCGCATGGGCTGGTTCATCATCATCGGCTCGATCCCGATCGTGCTGCTGGGTCTGCTGCTCCAGGACGCGATCGACCGCCAGTTCCGCAATCTGTGGGTCATCGGCACGACCCTGATCGTGCTGGGCATCGTCCTGGGCATCGCGGAGCGGATCGGACGCAAGACCAAGCCGATCGAGGAGCTGAGTCCCCGCGACGCGGTGCTGTTCGGCGTGGCCCAGGCCGGCGCCATCGTGCCCGGCGTATCGCGGTCGGGTGCCACGATCTCGATGGGCCTCGTGCTGGGATACGAGCGCGCCGCCGCCACCCGCTATGCGTTCCTGCTGGCCATCCCGGCGGTCGTCGGCGCCGGCGTCTACAAGCTCAAGGACATCGGCGACGGATCCAACGCCTACGGCTGGGGCCCCACCATCGTCGGCACGGTCGTCGCGTTCGCGATCGGGCTGGCGGTCATCCACTGGTTGCTCAAGTACGTCAGCACCCATTCGTACGCGCCGTTCGTCGCGTACCGGGTCGGCCTCGGCGCTCTGGTGCTGATCCTCGTCGGCGCCGGCGTCATCGGCGCTTCGACCACGGTGGGCTAGGAGCGGCGGTCAGAGCCAGCCGGACTTCTTGAAGCGCCAGACGACCCAGCCGCACAGGGCGACCATGACTCCGATGCAGAGTGGGTAGCCGAACGTCCAGCTGAGTTCTGGCATGTGATCGAAGTTCATGCCGTAGATACCGGCGATCGCGGTCGGGATCGCGAAGATCGTGGCGCCCGCCGCGAGCTTGCGCATGTCCTCGTTCTGCTGGACGCTCAGTTGCGCCAGGTGGGCGTTGAGCGCGTTGTCGAGCAGGTGATCGATGGTGTCGATCGCATCGGCTGCCCGGGTCAGGTGGTCGGAGATGTCGCGGAAGTACGGACGCGCTTCCTCGGGTGTGGCGGTGAGTGCGAATCGTGTCACCGGATCGCGCAACGGCTGGACCGCGCGGCGGAACTCAAGCGTCTCGCGCTTGAGCCGGTAGATCCGGGTCGAGTCGCTCGTGCGCTGGGCCGAGAACACCGACGTCTCGACCTCCTCGACATCGGCTTCCAGCTCGGCGGCGACATCCTCGTAGTGATCGACGATCGTGTCGACGACGCTGTGGAACGCCGCCGTCGGGCCGTGCGTCATCGCGTCGCCGAGCGCCTCGGCGCGCCGCCGCGCGTCGCGCAGATCAGGCCCCCCGTGGCGCACGGTCAGCAGGAAGTGCTCGCCCATGAAGACGTTGACCTCGTTGGTCGTGATGTCGTCGTCCTGATAGGAGACGGTCCGCAACGACATGAAGACGTGATCGCTGAAACGCTCGATCTTCGGCCGCTGATGAGCCTCGAGCGCATCCTCGACGGCCAAGGGATGCAAGGACAGGGACTCGCCGATGCGATGCATCTCGTCCTGGGTCGGGTTGTTGATGCCGACCCAGATGAAGTCTCCGGCCCCCAGGCCCTCCAAGGCCGCTTCGAGCGAGTCGTGGGGCACGTCCTCGCGCCGGCCGTCGCGGTACACCGCGCAGTCGATGATCACGCCCCCATCGTTGCATCTCACGGCGGCGGATAGGCTCGCTCCATGCGTGCCTGGACCAGCCCGACCGTCCCGTCCCTCGCGGATCACGGTCTCGGTCCTGGTCCCCAGGTGAAGGTCCGCGACACCGCGACCGGCGACCTGGTGGTGCCGGCCTCGGAGGGCGACGCTCGCCTGTATGTCTGCGGCATCACGCCGTACGACGCGACGCATCTGGGCCACGCCAACACGTACCTGACGTTCGATCTGCTGCAGCGGGCCTGGCTCGATGCGGGGCTGTCAGTCACCTACACGCAGAACGTCACCGACGTCGACGATCCGCTGCTGGAGCGCGCGCGGGCGACGGGTGTCGACTGGGTCGAGCTCGCCGAGCGTGAGACCCAGCTGTTCCGCACCGACATGGAGGCGCTGCGCGTGCTGTCGCCTGCGCACTACGTCGGTGCGGTCGAGTCCATCCCGTTGGTCGTCGCGATGATCGAGCGCCTTCAGGCCACGGGATCGGTGTACCAGGTCGATGACGACCTGTACTTCGACGTGCACGCCGACGCCGGGTTCGGCGCGGTGTCCGGACTCGACCCGACGACGATGCGGGCGATCTTCGCAGAGCGCGGGGGAGACCCCGATCGCGCGGGCAAGCGCGACCCGCTCGACTGTCTGCTCTGGCAGGCCGAGCGGCCCGGCGAGCCGGCGTGGGACACCGCGCTGGGACGGGGCCGGCCCGGCTGGCACATCGAGTGCGCCGCGATCGCCCTGGAGCACCTGGGCACCGATTTCGCGGTCCAGGGCGGGGGATCGGACCTGATCTTCCCGCACCACGAGATGTCTCGCTCGGAGTCGGTCGTCGCCACCGACGAGCCGTTCGCCGAGGCCTACGTGCATGCGGGGATGGTCGGTTACGACGGCGAGAAGATGTCCAAGTCCAAGGGCAATCTCGTGCTCGTCTCGAAGCTGCGCGAGGCCGGCGTCGACCCGATGGCGATCAGGCTGGCGCTGCTCGCCCATCACTATCGCGACGACTGGGAGTGGTACGACGCCGACCTGGCGAAGGCCGAGGACCGGCTCGCCATCTGGCAGGACGCGGTCGCCAGGCATGCGGCGCCCGACGGCACGTCGGTCGTCCAAGCCCTCCGCAACGCGCTCAGTGCTGATCTCGACGCGCCGGCTGCTCTGGAGATCGTCGACACGTGGTCATGCGCCGACGGCGACGATACGAACGCTCCCGCACTGGTCAGGGCAGCGGTCGACGCCCTGCTCGGCGTCGCGCTCTAATCCTCGTCGGCGCGATGGCGCAGATAGCGCTCGAACTCGCGGGCGATGGCGTCGCCCGACGCCTCGGGCAGGTCCGATTCTTGGTGTTCGCTCTCGAGCGCCTCGACGTACTCGGCCAGTTCCTCGTCGGCGCTGGTGACTTCCTCCGCCCCGCGCTGCCAGGCCTCTGACATCTCGACGAGCACTCCCTCGGGCAGCGAGAAGCCGACAGCATCCTCGAGCGCACGCAGCAGGGCCAGCGTGGTCTTGGGACACGGCGGCTCGGCCAGATAGTGAGGGACGGCGCCCCACAGCGACGCCGTCGCGATGCCCTCGTTCGTCGCGTACTCGTTGAGGATCGACGTGATGCCGACCGGGCCGGAGTAGCGCGACGGGCTGACCATCATCTGGTCCATCAGGCCCGGATCGTTCGATGATGCGCTGATGGGAACCGAGCGAGTGTGCGGTGCATCCGCCAGCAGAGCCCCCAGCGTGTAGAGCTCGGTGACACCGGCCGTCCGCGCGACACCGAGAACCGCCGAACAGAACGCCTTCCACCGCATACTGGGCTCGGGCCCGCGCAGGAGCAGCACATCGCGATCGGATCGCTTCGGGTGCGCGACGAAGATGCGTGGTGTCGGCCAGGTGATGAGGCGCTCGCCCGGTTCGTCGATCTGGTGGACCTGGGGTCGCAGATGATGCTCGGTGAAGACGTAGAAGTCCTCCGGATCCAGCTCCAGGAGCAGATCGGCGTCCCACTGCTCGATCAGGTGGTCCACCACTCCGGTCGCGGCATCAGCAGCATCGTTCCAGCCGTCGAACGCCGCGACCATCCAAGGATCACGCAACCGCGGGATCTCGACCTCGTCGCTCACGTCGCCCACCTTAGGCGGTGCGGGCGATCAGTCCTCGGGGGTGTAGCCCAGGTTCGAAGACAGCCAACGCTCGGCCTCGGCCTGGGACCAGCCCTTCCGCTCCGCGTAGTCGGCGACCTGATCGCGGCCGACCCGGCCGAGGACGAAGTACTGCGACTGCGGATGGGAGAAGTACAGGCCGCTGACCGAAGCGCCCGGCCACATCGCCATGGAGTCGGTCAACTCGATGCCTGCATTCGCCTCGACGTCCAGGAGCTCCCAGATGGTCCGTTTCTCGGTGTGCTCGGGGCAGGCCGGATAGCCCGGTGCCGGCCGGATGCCGGAGTACTTCTCGGCGATGAGCTCGTCATTGCTGAGCGACTCGTCGGGCTGATAGCCCCAGAACTCCTTGCGAACCCGTTCGTGCAGCCGTTCGGCGAACGCCTCGGCGAGACGGTCGGCCAGGGCCTCCAGCATGATCGCGCTGTAGTCGTCGAGCTCGGACTTGAACCGCATGACCCGATCGATCGCACCCAGGCCGCCGGTCACGGCGAACGCGCCCACGTAGTCGTTCAGGCCCGTGTCCTTCGGCGCGACGAAGTCGGCCAGCGACTTGCGAGCCGCGCCGGTGCGGCCCTCGGTCTGCTGGCGCAGCTGGTGCAGCACCGTGCGGACCTCGGTACGGGACTCGTCGGTGTAGACCACGATGTCGTCACCGGGCACCTGGTGCGCCGGGAACAGGCCGTACACACCCGATGCGGTCAGCCACTTCTCGGCGATCAGCTGGTCGAGCATCGCGTTGGCGTCGTCGAACAGCTTGCGGGCGGCCTCGGCGGTCGACGGGTTGTTCAGGATGTCCGGATAGCGCCCGCGCATCTCCCAGGACAGGAAGAACGGCTGCCAATCGATGTACTCGCGCAACTCGTCCAGTGGATAGTCCTCGAGTACTTCGACACCCAGCCGCCGAGGCACCGGAGGCGTGTAGCCGGTCCAGTCGATCGGCGTGCCCTGTTCGCGGGCCTGCTCGATCGTGAGCAGCTTGCGGGTGTCCTGGCGCGCTGCATGGCGCTCACGCAACCGCTCGTACTCCGCCGAGTTCTCCTCCAACAGCTTGGGCCGCTGGTCGTCGGACAACAGGGCGGCCACCACCGGCACCGAACGCGAGGCGTCCTTCACCCACACCACGGGGCCGTGGTACTTCTGGTCGACCTTCACCGCGGTGTGCGCACGCGACGTCGTGGCGCCCCCGATCAACAGGGGGATCTCGAAGCCCTGGCGTTCCATCTCCGAGGCCAGGTTGACCATCTCGTCGAGCGACGGCGTGATCAGGCCCGACAGGCCGATGGCATCGGCCTTCTCGGCGATCGCCGTGTCGAGGATCTTCTGTGGCGGGACCATGACGCCCAGATCGACGACGTCGAAGTTATTGCACTGCAGCACGACGCCCACGATGTTCTTGCCGATGTCGTGCACATCGCCCTTGACGGTCGCCATCACGATCTTGCCGTTGCTGCGCCCGACGTCCTCGGGGTTCTTGCCCGCCTCGATGTACGGAATCAGATACGCCACGGACTTCTTCATCACGCGAGCGGACTTGACCACCTGGGGCAGGAACATCTTACCGGCGCCGAACAGATCGCCGACGACGTTCATGCCGTCCATCAGGGGGCCTTCGATGACCTCGATCGGCTGGCCTCCGGCCTGCTCGATCTCGAGCCGCAGTTCCTCGGTGTCCGACTCGGCGTAGTCGTCGATGCCCTTGACCAGGGCGTGCGTAATCCGTTCGCGCACCGGAAGGTTGCGCCACTCCTCGGTGACGGCCTCCTGCTGCTGGCCGTCGCCCGCGTAGTCGCCGGCGATCTCGAGCAGCCGCTCGGTGGCATCGGCGCGACGGTTGAGGATCACATCCTCGATGCGCTCGCGCAGCGGTGGATCGACCTCGTCGTACACGACCAGGGCGCCGGCGTTGACGATGCCCATGTCGAGACCGGCCTGGATCGCGTGATACAGGAACACGGCGTGGATCGCCTCACGCACCGCGTTGTTGCCGCGGAACGAGAACGACACGTTCGAGATGCCTCCGGAGACCTTGGCGCCCGGCAGATTCTGCTTGATCCAGCGCGTGGCCTCGATGAAGTCGACGCCGTAGTTGGCGTGCTCCTCGATACCGGTGGCGACCGCGAAGACATTCGGATCGAAGATGATGTCGTTCGGATCGAAGCCGACCTGGTCGACCAGGATGCGGTACGCCCGTGCGCAGATCTGCTTGCGGCGCTCGAGGTTGTCGGCCTGACCGTCCTCGTCGAACGCCATCACGACCGCCGCGGCGCCGTACTGCTTGCACAGCTCGGCCTCGCGGATGAACTTCTCCTCGCCCTCCTTCATGGAGATCGAGTTGACGATCGACTTGCCCTGCACATTCTTCAGGCCGGTCTCGATGACCTCCCACTTCGAGGAGTCGATCATGACCGGCACCCGGCTGATGTCGGGCTCGGACGCGATGAGCCGGGTGAATCGGTCCATCGCGGCGACGCCGTCGATCATGCCCTCGTCCATGTTGATGTCGATGACCTGAGCGCCGTTCTCGACCTGCTGGCGTGCGACACTGAGCGCCGTGTCGTAGTCGTCGGCCTTGATCAGATTGCGGAAGCGCGCCGATCCGGTGATGTTCGTGCGCTCGCCGATGTTGACGAACAGTGAATCCTCGTCGACCGCGAACGGCTCGAGCCCCGACAGGTGCATCGCGGGCGTGTGCTCGCCCGGGACCCGGGGGTTCTTGCCGGCGACATCGCGCGCGATCGCCGCGATGTGAGCCGGCGTCGTGCCGCAGCAGCCGCCGACCAGGTTGACGAATCCGGCCTCGGCGAACTCCGACACGATCGCGGCGGTCTCGTCGGGTGCCTCGTCGTACTCGCCGAACGCATTGGGCAGCCCGGCGTTCGGATAGGCCGACACGAAACAATCGGCGACCCGCGCCAACTCCTGGACATATGGGCGCATTTCCTTGGCGCCGAGAGCGCAGTTCAGGCCCACCAGCAGCGGCTTGGCATGGTGCACCGAGTTCCAGAACGCCTCGGTGGTCTGCCCCGACAGGGTGCGACCCGAGGCGTCGGTGATGGTGCCGGAGATCACCACGGGCCAGCGGCGTCCCAGCTCGCCGAAGACCTGCTCGACCGCGAAGACCGCCGCCTTGGCGTTCAGCGTGTCGAAGATCGTCTCGATGAACAGCAGATCGGCGCCACCGTCCACCAGTCCTCGCGCCGCCACCGCGTAGGCCTCGACCAACTGGTCGTACAGCACATTGCGCGCTGCGGGATCGTTGACATCGGGTGAGATCGACGCCGTGCGGGTCGTCGGGCCGAGCGCCCCAGCGACATAGCGCGGACGGTCAGCGGTCTCGATCTCGTCGGCGGCCTGCCGGGCGAGCCGCGCGGCGGCGTAGTTCAGCTCGTACGACAGTTCCTGCATGCCGTAGTCGGCCAGCGACACGGCATTGGCATTGAAGGTGTTGGTCTCGATGATGTCGGCGCCGGCTTCGAGGTACTCCCGATGGATTCCCGCGATGATGTGCGGCTGCGTGAGCGTCAGTAGATCGTTGTTGCCGATGACATCGGAGGGCCAGTCCTTGAAGCGCTCGCCGCGATAGCCCGCCTCGTCGGGGCGGTCGCGCTGGATCGCCGTCCCCATCGCGCCGTCGAGGACCATGATCCGCGAGCTGAGCGCCTCGGAGAGCGCCTCGGTGGCATCGGGCCTGTGGTAGATGGCCTCGGGGGAGAACGTCGACACGAGCATTCCTTCTGACGGCTGTCGGGCGGAACGCTGGGGATCTCCAGCCGGCGGCGGGCTCGCCTGGGCCTCGGGGGATCCCGAACGGGTTTCCATTGTGCCACGCAGCGCGGCACGAACCGAAGGCTACTCGCCGGTACCGCCATCGCGTTCTTGGTGGCCGGCTTCTTCCTCGGCGCGCTTGCGTTCCTGCTGCTCGCGATATACGCGTCGCTGCTCCTCGGCACGCTCCCGGACCTGGCGGAGGAACTCGGCGTCCCGCTCGGGGTCACCAGCAACGGCGCGGCCGGGCCGGTCGTACTCGGGGAACTCGCTCTGGACCGCCGACGGCTGCGATCCGACCTCGGTCCTGGGACGGCCGGCCACGATCCAGGCGATCGACCCGACGAACGGGAACAGCAGCACGATGATGACCCAGGCGACCTTCGGCAGGTTCCGCACCTGGTCCTCGCGGCTGCTGATGGAATCGATCAGGCAGAACACCCACAGAACGAGGCCGATCAGCCACAGCAGGCCGTAGACGCGGATCATGCCCGACATCGTGCCATCGATAGGGTCCAGACGTGACGGAATTCGCCGCGGTGCTGTGGGACCTCGACGGCACCCTCGTCGACACCGAGCCGCTCTGGATGGGCGCGGAGCACGAACTGGCCGCGGCCTACGGCAAGGTCTGGACCACGGAGGACGCGCTCGAACTGGTCGGCAGTGCCCTGCTTCCCGCCGGTGCGACCATCCGCGACAAGCTCGATCTGCCGCTGGCGCCCGCCGAGATCGTCGACCACCTGATCGAGCGGGTCGTCGCCGGCCTGGCCCACGACGTTCCGTGGCAGCCCGGTGCGGTCGAGCTGATCGAGGCGCTCGCCGCCGAAGGGGTGCCGCAGGCCCTGGTCACGATGTCGTGGGCGGTCATCGCCGATCCGATTGCCGCGGTCCTCCCGTTCGGTGCCGTCATCACCGGTGACGCCGTCACACGGGGCAAGCCGCATCCCGATCCCTACCTGCTCGCCGCCGAGCGGCTCGGAGTCGATCCCGCCGAGTGCCTGGCCGTCGAGGACTCGGCCACCGGCGCGGCATCGGCGAGTGCGGCGGGCTGCTACGTCCTCGGTGTCCCGCATGCTGTTCCGGTGCCGCCGGGCCCGCGACGCACGGTCCTGCCGACGCTTGCCGGGATCGCCCCGGCCGACCTCAGAGCCTTGACGTTCCCATAGCACTGAGGTTCTAGGCGCCGCGATTCAGCGGGCGATGGCCGACCATCGGCCGTGACGTCGCTCGACCTGGATCGGATGGGCGAAGCATTCGGTCACCCGTTCGGACGTGAGGACCTCGTCGACCGGACCGGCGGCGACGATGCGGCCCCCACGCAGCAGGCACGCGTGCGATACCGAGCGGGACAGCTCCTCCATGTGGTGGGTCACCGTGACGGACGTGAGCCCCGGCAGAGCGTCGGGCAGGCCGTCGATGGTCCGGATCATCTGCTCGCGCGCCGCGACGTCGAGACCCGTGCTCGGCTCGTCGAGCAGCAAGAGCTCGGGCTCGGTCATAAGGGCCCGAGCGATGAGGGCCCGACCACGTTCTCCCTGCGACATCGTGAACCAGTGCACCGGCTCTGCGTCGAGGCCCAGCAGCTTCACGAGGGAGCGGGCACGCTCGATCTCGGTGTCGTCGGGCTGCCAGTGCGGCACCTGCTCCAGCGTGCTCGTGACGCCCGTCAGCACGATCTGTTCGGCATCGAGATTCGATCGCAGATCGTGGCGCGGGTCGACGAAGCCGATGGAACGGCGCAGCTCACGCAGGTCGTACGTACCGAGCCGTTTGCCCAGGACCTCGACGGATCCGCGGCTCGGAAACTCCTGGGCCCCGATCAGGCGCAGCAGCGTGCTCTTGCCGGCGCCGTTGGGCCCGATCAGCGCCCAGTGCTCGCCCCGCCCGACGTCGAGCGACACCTCCGACAAGATGGTGCGTCCGCCTCGAACATAGGTGGCGGCGTCGACCCGGACCGCTGACGGCTGCTTCACCGCTTCATCCTCGCAGACGGTCTGCGAGGATGAAGCCGTGGACAATCCCAAACCTCGCGGAACCTGGCGCCTGTGGCGCGCCGGAGGTGTGGACTACCTGGTGCGCCCGTCGTTGCTGCTGATGGGTGCGATCCTGGTGGTGCTGTTCGCGCAGCGCTTCGAAGACGCCGGCACCCGGTCCGATCCGTTCGTGCTCGCCCTCGGCTTCGTCGTGGGCCTGTACGTGTCGGTGCTGGTGCACGAGATCGCCCACGTCATCGCGGCCCGCCGGTTCGGACTCCGAGTGCGTTCGGTCACGCTGCATCTGCTCGGCGGAGAGACGGCGATCGAGGGCGACAGCCGCACGCCCGGGCAGGAGCTGGTCACGGCCGGTGCCGGACCGCTCGCGTCACTGCTGATCGGCGTCGCGTGCCGCCTGGCCGACAGCGGCGGCGACGGCACGATTCACGATCTGCTCTGGACCATCGGCACGGTCAACCTGTTCGTCGCCGCCTTCAATCTGATTCCAGGTCTTCCGCTCGACGGAGGCCGCATCCTGCGGGCCATCATCTGGGCCGGCACCGGGAACGAGGCTCGTGGCATCAAGATCGCGGCGTGGATCGGTCGCGTCACGGCCGTCGTCGGCGTCGCACTCGTCATCGCCCTGGGCCTGTCGGCCGACTCGTTCCCGTACGTGTCGCTGGTGGTCGCCGTCCTCGTGGCCGCATTCCTGTGGTCCGGCGCCAGCGCCGCCTTGCGGCACGCCGATCGCACAGGCCGGGTCAACCAGCTGTACGCACGGCGCATCGCCCGACCCGGGCACCTGCCCGACGGCGTCCCGACGCTCGACGCCGACCTGCACGGCGCCCGCCTGCTCCGCGAGGTCGCGGCCCATCCGTCCGAGACGTACGCGGTCGCGGAGGCCGACGGTACGGTCATCGGCGTACTCACTCTCGACGAGCTCGATCATGCGTATCGTTCTGGCGCATCTGGTTCTGGCGCCGACCAAGGGGATCGATGAAGCTGCTGCAACCGGGCGAATGGGTCCGCCTGACCGATGCCAAGGGACGACGCCACAACTTCGAACTGCGCGCAGGCGCCGAGTTCTCCACCAAGAAGGGCCAGATCCGGCACGACGACATCCTCGGTCGCCCCGAGGGGATCGTGATCCAGTCCTCGCTCGGGGGCGACTACCAGGTGTTCAGACCGCTCCTGCACGAGTACGTCGTGTCGATGCCGCGTGGCGCGGCCATCGTGTATCCCAAGGACGCCGGCCAGATCCTGATGTGGGCCGATATCGCCCCCGGCCTGACGGTCGTCGAGGCGGGCGCCGGATCCGGGAGCCTGTCGGCCTACCTGCTGCGTGCGCTCGGCCCCGAGGGCAGGCTGAGCTCGTACGAGATCCGTGAGGACTTCGCGCAGAAGGCCCGCGAGAACGTGGCACAGTCACTCGGTTCGGTGCCCGACCACTGGAGCCTGACGGTCGGCGACCTGCGCGAATCGGTCACCGAGACCGAGATCGACCGGCTCATCCTCGACCTGGTCGACCCGTGGACCTGCATCTCCCTGGCCCTCGAGCGGCTGGTGCCCGGCGGCATCATCTGCGCGTACGTGGCCACCACGACCCAGTTGTCGCGCTTCGTCGAGACCTTGCGCGAGACGGGTGGCTTCACCGAGCCTCGGGCCTTCGAGACATTGCAACGCGACTGGCACCTGCAGGGTCTCGCGGTCCGCCCGGAACACCGCATGAACGGACACACCGCCTACCTGGCGATCGCCCGTCGCATGGCCCCGGGGGAGCACACACTGGAGCGCTACCGGCGTCCCGCCCCCGGCGCCTACGGCCCCGACTACACAGGCCCGAGGCCCTTCGGCTGGATCGATCCAGCTTCTGAGACTGTCGACCCCGGCCCCGAGTAGAGCAGTCCCTCGCAACGGCTGCGCAACGTCACAGAATCGACACTCGTCGGGCGTGAGATGACTGGGACAAGCGCCCATCGGCCCGGTAGGGTCGAAAACACGAGCGAGAGGTGGCCGAGATGACTGACAGCACCGGTGGTCCAGAGCACGAGGCGGCCTCCTCGCATGCCCGCCGCATCAGCGATCTCGAGGCACGCCTCAGCTCCGTGACCTCGCAGAACGACCGGCTGACCGCGACGCTGCGCGAGGCGCGCGACCAGATCGTGTCGCTCAAGGAAGAGGTCGACCGGCTGGCTCAGCCGCCCACGGGATTCGGCACCTTCCTGCAACTCAACGACGACGAGTCGGTCGACGTCTTCACCGGAGGCCGCAAGCTCCGCGTCAACGTCAGCCCGGCGGTCGACCGCACCGGTCTTCGTCGCGGCCAGGAGGTCATCCTCAACGAGGCCATGAACGTCGTGGCGGCCCTGGAGTTCGAGCAGACCGGCGAGGTCGTGATGCTCAAGGAGATCCTGGCCGACCAGACCCGCGCCCTGGTCGTGGGCAATGCCGACGAGGAGCGCATCGTGCGGCTCGCCGAGCCTCTGTTGGCTCTCAAGCTGCGCGCCGGCGACTCGCTGATGCTCGATGGCCGCTCCGGCTATGCGTACGAGCGCATCCCGAAGTCCGAGGTCGAGGAACTGGTGCTCGAAGAGGTGCCCGACATCGACTACACGAGTATCGGCGGCCTCGGCAGCCAGGTCGACTCGATCAAGGACGCCGTCGAACTGCCGTACCTGCATCCCGATGTCTTCGTCGAACACCAGCTGCGCCCGCCGAAGGGCATCTTGCTGTACGGCCCGCCCGGTTGCGGCAAGACCATGATCGCCAAGGCGGTCGCGGCCTCGCTGGCCAAGAAGGTCAGCGAACGCACCGGCGAGGAGGGCCGTTCGTACTTCCTGAACATCAAGGGACCCGAACTGCTCAACAAGTACGTCGGCGAGACGGAGCGGCACATCCGGCTCGTGTTCCAGCGCGCTCGGGAGAAGGCGAGCGAGGGCACCCCGGTCATCGTGTTCTTCGACGAGATGGACTCGCTGTTCCGCACCCGCGGCTCCGGCGTGTCGTCCGATGTCGAGAACACCATCGTGCCGCAGCTGCTGAGCGAGATCGACGGCGTCGAGGGCCTCGAGAACGTCCTGGTCATCGGCGCGTCCAACCGTGAGGACATGATCGACCCGGCGATCCTGCGTCCCGGCCGGCTCGACGTCAAGATCAAGATCGAGCGCCCCGACGCCGAGGCCGCTCGCGACATCTTCAGCAAGTACCTGACCGCCGATCTGCCCCTGCACGCCGACGATCTGGGCGAGAACGGCGGCGATCCGCGGGCCACAGTCGCGGGCATGATCCAGCGCACCGTCGAGAAGATGTACACCGAGTCGGAGGACAACCAGTTCCTCGAGGTCACGTACGCCAACGGCGACAAGGAGGTCCTGTACTTCAAGGACTTCAACTCCGGCGCCATGATCCAGAACATCGTCGACCGGGCGAAGAAGATGGCCATCAAGGACTTCCTCGAGACCGGGAGCAAGGGCATCCGGGTTCAGCACATGCTGCAGGCGTGCCTCGACGAGTTCAAGGAGAACGAGGATCTCCCGAACACGACCAACCCCGACGACTGGGCACGCATCTCAGGCAAGAAGGGCGAGCGCATCGTGTTCATCCGCACCCTCATCACGGGCAAGGGCGGCAATGAACCGGGTCGTTCGATCGACACCGTCGCGAACACGGGCCAGTACCTGTAGGTGGCCGTTCACGACATCCGGGCGGTCCGTTACGACGCGCCCGACTCGCAGCAGTTGACGGCCGAGGTCCAAGCCGAGTACGCCCGCCGGTACGGCGGATCGGGCGATGTGTCGCCCATGGAGGCCGACGATTTCGCGGCACCGCGCGGCGCGTTCTTCGTGCTGTACGTCGATCAGGTGCCGGCCGCGATGGGCGGCTGGAGACGCGGCGGCCCGCACGGCGATGACGACGCCGAGATCAAGCGCATGTACGTCCGTCCGCGGTTCCAGCGCCGCGGACTGGCCCGCGCCATGCTGGCCCATCTCGAACGCCTCGCGGCCGACCACGGGATCGTCAGATTCGTCCTCGAGACCGGCACTCAGCAGCCCGAGGCGATCGAGCTGTACCGTTCCAGCGGATACACCGCCGTGCCGAGCTTCGGGTTCTACGCCGAGTACGACGACAGCATTCACCTGGCCAAAGTCCTGTCCTGACCGGCGCATGCGCCCTACGATCCCGCCATGGGCTACTTCGTGACGGGCGCCACCGGTTTCATCGGACGACGACTGCTGCGGGAGCTGGTCGACCATCGCAGAGGCACCATCTGGGTCCTGGTCCGTCCGGGATCCGAGGCGAAGCTGGCGTCGTACGCCTACCAGTGGAACAACAGCCGCCGGGTCGTCGCCGTGCCGGGCCAGTTGACCGAGGACCGGCTGGGCGTCGACCCCGAATGGATCGCCGAGCACGCCGGCAAGATCGACCACTTCTTCCATCTGGCCGCGTCGTACGACATGACGGCCAGCCGCGACACGAACGACCGGCTGAATCTCGGCGGCACGCAGAACGCGATCGACCTCGCCACGGCCCTCCAGGCGGGATGCTTCCACCAGGTGTCGTCGATCGCCGCCTCAGGTGATTTCAAGGGCCGCTTCACCGAGGACATGTTCGACGAGGGCCAGGGCTTCCAGTCCGATTACCACCGCACCAAGTTCGGATCGGAGAAGCTGGTGCGCGAGGAGTGCACGATCCCGTGGCGGGTCTACCGTCCGTCGATCGTGGTGGGCGACAGCCAGACCGGTGAGATCGACAAGATCGACGGCCCTTACTACTTCTTCACCCTGATCAAGCGCATGCGCGACTACATGCCGGCGTGGCTGCCGATGTTCGCGGCCGGCATGGGACACACCAATGTCGTCCCGGTCGACTACGTCGCCCAGGCGATGGACCATCTGGCACACACCCGCGGTCTCGACGGTCGCGCCTTCCACCTGGCCAATCCACGAGCCCAGAGCAATCTGGACGTCATCAATGCGTTCGCCAAGGCCGCGAAGTCGCCGTCGTTCCAGGTGGCGCTCGATGCGAGGATCTCAGGGGTCGTACCGACCCAGCTGATCCAGTCCGTCGTCGGTCGCACCACGTCGACACGCACCGGTCACGTCGTGGCCGAGCAGACGCTCGGACGACTCGGGATCCCGGCCGAAGTGCTGGCGCACGTTGCGATGCCGACGCGCTACTCCTCGACCGCGACCCGCGCCGCGTTGGAGGGCAGCGGTGTGGAACTGCCGCGGCTCAGCTCGTACGCGGGGATCCTGTGGGACTACTGGGAGCAGAACCTCGACCCCGACATCACGGCCGATCACGGTAACGCCAAGGCGCTCGCGGGCAAGGTCGTGGTGATCACGGGTGCCTCCTCGGGCATCGGCAAGGCGACGGCGCTGCGCGTCGCGGCGCTCGGCGGCATCCCTGTGCTCGTCGCTCGTGGCGCAGAGAAGCTCGAACGCACCCGGCACGACATCGAGGTCGCCGGCGGCACGGCACATGTGTACCCGTGCGATCTGTCCGATCTGGACGACATCGACCGCCTGACCAGGAAGCTGGTCAAGGACCTGGGCCGCATCGATGTCGTGGTCAACAACGCGGGGCGCTCGATCCGGCGCTCACTGCGCCTGTCGTACGACCGGTTCCACGACTTCGAGCGCACGATGCAGTTGAACTATTTCGGCGCGATTCGCCTGGTCATGGGCCTGATCCCGACCATGGCGGCCGGAGGCGGCGGCCACATCGTCAACATCTCGTCGATCGGGGTGCAGACGAATCCACCGCGATTCGCGGCCTACGTCGCGTCGAAGGCGGCCCTCGATGCGTGGAGCCGTGTGGTCAGTTCCGAACTGGTGGGCGACAACGTGACGTTCACGTCGATCCACATGCCGCTGGTGCGCACGCCGATGATCGCCCCGACCAAGATCTACGACGCCTTCCCGACCATCGGCCCGGCTCAGGCGGCAGACCTCGTGCTCAAGGCGATCCGCCATCGCCCGCACGAGATCAACACCCTGATGGGCACCGCCGGCGAGGTCTCGCACGCGATCGCACCACGCGCTGCCTTCCAGGTGCTGCACCAGGCCTACAAGATCTTCCCCGACTCGGCAGCGGCCCGGGGCGATGGGGCGGCCGAGCAGGTCAGCAAGCAGCAGAAGGTGCTGGCCCGCATCCTCAAAGGCGTGCACTGGTGACCCGTAGATTGGCCGCATGACGGTCCGCCGAGTCCAGGGCAGCGAAGTCGAGTACGGCATCGCGGTCACCGGACAGCCCCACGCCAATCCGATGGTGGCGTCGACCCACGTCGTCAACGCCTATGCCGCCGCCAACGGACTGACGCGGCGCGCCCGATGGGACTTCGAGGAGGAGAGCCCGCTGCGCGACGCACGAGGCTTCGATCTGGGCCGCGACGTCGCCGATCCCAGCCAGCTGACCGACGAGGACCTCGGCCTGGCGAACATCATCTTGACCAACGGCGCGCGTCTCTACGTCGATCATGCGCATCCGGAGTACTCCAGCCCCGAGGTCTTGACCCCGTTGGACGTCGTGCTGTGGGAGAAAGCGGGGGAGGAGGTCATGCGCACGGGCGCCGAACTGGCCACCGATCTGCCCGCCACGACGGCCGGGAGTACGGCTCCGATCGTGCTGTACAAGAACAACATCGACAACAAGGGCGCGTCGTACGGGTCTCACGAGAACTACCTGATGGATCGCCAGGTGCCGTTCGAGCAGATCGTCGAGCACCTGATCCCGTTCTTCGTGTCGCGCCAGGTCTTCACCGGTGCGGGCCGGGTCGGCCAGCGTCAGGACGGCAGCGTGCATGCCTTCCAGATCAGTCAGCGCGCCGACTACTTCGAGGTCGAGGTGGGTCTGGAGACCACCCTCAAGCGGCCGCTCATCAACACCCGCGACGAGCCGCACGCTGATCCGAAGAAGTACCGACGGCTTCACGTCATCATCGGTGACGCGAACTGCTCGGAGACGGCGATCCTGCTCAAGCACGGCACCACGTCGCTGGTGCTCGCCATGATCGAGGCCGGATTCCTGGGGCCTTCGCGACGCCGGCTCGCCCGTCCGGTCGAGGCGCTGCACTCCATCTCGTACGATCCGACGCTGAAGCAGACCGTCGAGTACGAGGACGGCACCGCCGTCACCGCGCTCGAGATCCAGCGCGAATACCTCGACGCCGCCCGTGAGTTCGTCGCCCGCGAGGGCAGCGACGCCGACACCGATCAGGTGCTTGACCTGTGGGCCTCGATTCTGAACCGGCTCGCCGACGACCCCATGCAGTGCGTCGAGGAACTGGACTGGGTCGCCAAGCTCGCTCTGCTCGAGCGCTACCGCGAGCGCGACGACCTCGACTGGGATCACGCCAAGCTCCACCTGGTCGACCTGCAGTACCACGACATCCGGCTCCACAAGGGGCTCTACCACCAGCTCGTACGCACCGGCCGGATGAAGCGGCTGGTGACCGAGGCGCAGGTCCAGGAAGCCGTGACCGAGCCGCCGCACGACACCCGGGCGTACTTTCGCGGTAAGTGCCTGGAGAGGTTCTCCGCCGATATCGCCGCCGCCTCGTGGGACTCGGTGATCTTCGATCTGCCGGGCCACGAGTCCCTGCAGCGCATCCCGACGATGGAACCGCTCCGCGGCACCGAGGAGCACGTCGGCCGGCTGTTCGAGACCTCGACGACGGCCACGGAGCTGTTCCGCACGATCACCGGGCGTTGAGCGATAGGCTGGCCGCATGTCCGAGCAGCAGCACAAGAGCACGCGCAAGAGCACCGGGGCCGAGGAGCAGGTCGAGACCACCGAGGTCGATACCCAGGCCAAGGCCAAGCTCGACGACGACGTCGACTCGATCCTCGACGAGATCGACGACGTGCTCGAGGAGAACGCCGAGGAGTTCGTCCGCAGCTTCGTGCAGAAGGGCGGCCAGTGACAGGCGGCGCGATGCTGCCCGAAGGCACCCGCCTGAGCGGCATCTCCTCGTTCGCCGACTATCTGGCCTCGACATCTCCCGAACAGCTGCCGGGTACCGCGCAGCGTCTCGCGGGCGCCACCTCTGACATCGCGCCCCACGGCACGACCATCGTGTCCGCAACGTTCGACGGCGGTGTCGTGATGGCGGGCGACCGGCGGGCCACGATGGGCAACATCATCGCGAACCGCGACATGCAGAAGGTCTATCCGTCCGATGAGTTCTCGGTCGTGGGCATTGCGGGGAGTGCGGGCCTGGCGATCGAGCTGGTGCGGCTGTTCCAGGTCGAACTCGAGCACTACGAGAAGATCGAGGGCACCGAGCTCTCCGTCGACGGCAAGGCCAACCGGCTCGCGGCGCTGATCCGGGGCAACCTCGGACTCGCGATGCAGGGCCTCGCGGTCGTGCCGATGTTCGCCGGCTACGACCTGGTCCAGCAGCGCGGCCGGATCTTCTCCTACGACGTCACCGGCGGCCGCTACGAGGAACAGGATTTCCACTCGGTCGGATCCGGCTCGGTGTTCGCCCGCGGAGCGCTCAAGAAGCTCTACAGCGCCGGTATGACCGAAGGCGACTGCGTCACGGCCGCCGTCCAGGCCCTGTACGACGCGGCCGATGACGACTCGGCCACCGGCGGTCCGGATCTGACCCGCCGCATCTTCCCCGTCGTGTACTCGGTGACGGCCGACGGCCACCGCCGCCTCGACGACGCGGAGGTCGGCGCGATCGCCGATGCCGTGATCGGCGGCCGCCTGCAGCGTCCCGACGGACCCCAAGCACCCCTGGGCTGAGAGGAGCTGACATGACACAGCCGTTCTACGTCTCGCCCGAGCAGATCATGAAGGACCGGGCCGATTTCGCACGCAAGGGCATCTCGCGCGGCCGGAGCGTCGTCGTGG
>Ga0182737_1001124_pt1 | contig 28447 bp, 25 predicted proteins | sample eDN5th30CBELigOP_FD_128878 | JGI IMG/M metagenome (GOLD analysis project Ga0182737, IMG submission 128878) | Enriched Organic Plus compost microbial communities from Emeryville, California, USA - eDNA 5th pass 30_C BE-Lig OP (version 2) (version 2) ... | reverse complement strand
CATGACCTTGTTCGGCGACCTCGAGGTTTCCACGCTCCGCGAACCGCCCCCCGGCCGTCAGCCGGTCCACTCGTACTGGGCGCAGGACGATCGCCGCGCCCGCTGGTGGACCTTCTTCCGCAAGAAGCTGAAAGAAGGGCGGCAAGGCTACGTGATTGCTCCGCTCGTCGAGGAGTCGGAAAACTACGACGCCGCCAACGTCCAACAAGTTCACGACGATCTGCTGAAGGACGAACTGAAAGGCTTTCGCCTGGCGATGCTGCACGGCCGGATGAGCCCGCAGGAAAAAGACGCCACGATGGAAAGCTTCCGCCGCGGCCATACCCAGGTGCTGGTGTCGACGAGCGTCATCGAAGTCGGCGTCGATGTTCCGAACGCCACGCTCATGACCATCGAAGGTGGCGAGCGGTTCGGCCTCGCTCAATTGCATCAGCTCCGCGGCCGCATCAGCCGCGGCAGTCATCCGGGCTATTTGTGCATCTTCGCCAACCCACAAACCGAGGAAGGCACGAAGCGGCTGGAAGCCCTCACGCAAACCACCGACGGCTTCAAGCTGGCCGAGATCGACTTTCAACTCCGCGGCCCAGGCGATCTGTTCGGCACCAAACAGCACGGCATGCCGCCGCTGCGCATCGCCGACCTGAATCGCGACGCACTCGTCGTCGAAGAGGCCCGTCGCGACGCCAACCAACTCCTCAGCGAAGATCCTGAGCTTCTCGCCCCCGCCTACGCCCGCCTACGCCGCATGGTCCTCACGCGCTACGGCGAAGCGCTCGAACTGGGCGACGTCGGCTAAGCGGAGCTCTCGCCCGCTTTGGTCGAAACGACCGACGGCTTCAGCCCAGTCACTACCGGCGGCTCATCAGCCTCCGCAGGCCGTAGCGGAATCGGCTCGCAGCCGCGCGCAAGCGCCAGCTCATAGAGCTGCCAGTTCAGATGCGCTCCGGCCACCAGCATCCACACCGACATCGGCAAGATGCCAAAGCAAAACAGTAGCACCCCAATCGGGAACAGCACGCACATCGCCGCCCAAAGCAGCGTCTGCACCAAAAAGATCTCCAGCCAAACTCGCTTCGAGTACTCGATCACCCACCGAGCCCGAAACATCAGTCGCAATTCCTGCGACAGCCCGCCCCGCAGCATCAGTGGCTGCACGACATAGGCCATCGCGAGGGCGATCAACAGCCCAATGAGGAGCCACACGACAACCGAAACGCCAGCCACGATCGTGCCTGTCGTGTTGCTCGACTGAAAGGCAACGATCACGCCGATCATCGTGTACTGCAGCGGAAAATGCAGCGTCGCCTGCAACACGCTGGAAATCGCCAACGCCAACAAATAGGGCCACACGCCGCGCGTGGCGTAGCCTGCAAAGCGCCGAAAATTAAACGCGGGGCAGGGGGCCCGCGGATCGCGGCGCAACCGCTCCACGATCTCGTAGTAGTACCCCAAGAGCGCCACCTGTCCGAACACCGGAATGAACGAACAGAGCGAGCCGAGCGCCAGCGTCTTTGCCCATTCGGGACTGTCGAACAGATAGCGAAACGCGCCAAAGTACAGCAGCCGCTTCGGCTCGGGCGGCAACGGCGGCGGAGCGCTCGCAGCAGCGGCGACCGAAGTAGCATCCACTTGCCCGACGTCCGGTTTAGGCGGCGGCGGATCGGCATCTGGCATTGGAGAGTTGTCCACTGCGATGTTCATCGCTCTGCTCCCCATTGCCAGTCCGCCATGGCACGCGTCCTACTAATACTGCGCCGCGGGTGGCGCTCCAGCCGGAGGCGTCTCCGGCTTGGGCGGAACCGGTGTTCCGCCGCGCGACAAATAGACTGAGTACAACTGATACGCCAGATGGCTCCAAGCCAACGTCGCCACTGCCACGGCGGCGTACAAACCAACGCAGAAGGCCAGGGTTCCCAACAGCGCCAACACCGAATAGGTCACAAAGAAGAAGAGGTTGGCCAGCACCACATCCATCCCAACCCGCTTCCAAAAATCGCGCGCCCAGCCAAAGTCAAATCCCTCGGCGAAGTCCTGCCTGAAACCAGCTCGCAAGGTGAACGGCAACGTCACTACGCCAATCGCCGCCAACGCGACCATTAGCAACAAGAACAGCACCGGCATTGCCAGTACTATCAGCACCTTGCCTGTGTCGCCTCCGACGCCGGCCCCACTGAAGATCGTCGCCAGTAGCGCTCCATACCAAAGCGGCATCACGACAAACGTGGCGACCATCGACACGATCATTCCCACCAGGAACGGCCACAAGCCGCGGTAGAAATACCGCTCGATCCGATTCATGTCGACGTCCGGATAGCTTCGCCCACCGCTGGCCAAGAGCGATTCGATAACCTCGAACATGTACCCCAGCAGCGGTATATAGACGAGCATACCGACGCCAGGCACCAGGCCGGCGACTACCCCCGCCAGCGCCAACCACAGAAGGTTGGTTTTCCAATTGGGATTCTCAAAAATGAACTGATAAGCCCGCATGTACTCGATGCGGCTCGGCCCGGCGAGGGGCGGCGTCGGCGGAGCGTCTGCCGGCTTCGGAGGTGGTCCACCAGAAAGTTCCGCAAACGACATCGGTCCATCCTCCACCCAAGTTCGGGTTCGTGAAATAGGCCCGTCACTTCCGCGTGGCGCAATTGCAGCCGTAGTTGCAACAGCCCAAGTCTTACTTTTCGCCGCCCAACCGCTGTTTCAACATCCAGTCAAAATATTCCGGGTTGTTATAGGTGGCCGTCCACGAGTCGTGGCCGGCGTCGGGATAGATGGTCGACTTCATCTTCTTCCCGCCCGCCTTTTCGATTGCTTCAATCGCCTTGCGGTTCCGCTCGACCAGTTCCGGCCGGTCCTTAGCGCCGACGACGATCCAGATCGGCGTATCGGTCAGTTTGGCTGCGGTTTCCGCCTCGACTCCGCCACAAATCGGAATCGCCGCCGCAAACATCCCGGGCCGTTCGCTCAATAGCGCCCAGGTTCCCGCGCCTCCCATGCTCAGCCCCGTCACGTACAAGCGATTTCGGTCCACCCGGTACGTATTCGCCAGTTCGTCCACAAGCTTGGCAAGTTCGGCTGCATTCCAGCGTCCGCCACTGGGGCACTGAGGGGAAACAACGATCATCGGCAGCGACTTGCCTTCCTCAATCAACTTCGGCGGGCCGTGCTTTTTTACTGCCGCCAGGTCATCGCCGCGCTCACCTGCGCCGTGCAAGAACAGCAGCAGCGGCCACTTCTCCCCCTCGTCCTGCTTGTAGCCGGCCGGCAAGTACAGCCAGTAGCGCAGCGTCGTTTTGTCGCTTACCGCGGTCGACCTTTCCACCTGTTCGCCTGGCGTGGGCTCCTTCGCCACGAGCGGCGCCGCCAGATACGATCCAACCAGCGCCGCCAACAGGGCAGGGGCCAGGCGAGTCAAAGCCGAATTCATCGTCAGCTCCTTAGAACGAAAAACGGTCTAACCGACAGCCGAACGCGTCAAAGCGATCGGCGGCGACGTCGTGGCGTCAACCAACACAAAGGCGGGGCGAGTATGCAGCAGCGAGGCGTCCTCTTCCTTCTCCCCCTGGAACGAGGCCGCAAACTCCGCAATGGCGAGCGCGGCGCCGGCGAGAAAACCGGTCCCCAAGCTCATCAGAAAATACATGCCCACTGAATCCCAGCGGGTGATGATGTAATACAGCTGATAAATACCGCAAACCAAGCATCCCAGTCCGTGGCCAATGTTTTCCTTGAACGCCGCGATCAGGATGCGAATATTCGCGTACAACCCGACGAGGTAGCACGCAAAGGCGAGGACACGCGCCGATACTTGAATCGCGCTGCCGTGCGGCACCATCCGCATCGCCACCATAAAGCCGAGCGCCCCGAGCAACATGGCGAGGTAGCCATACCACGGGAAACCTTCCCCGGTCTTCGACTTCTCTGCTGCCACCTCCTCCTCGAGCGCGAGCGCAGCTTTTTCCATGATCGTGGCGGTCACGCCGCCGCCGTGCCCGCCATGCCCCCCAGCCGGCAAGCCGGGAACGCCCCCCGTCTTCACCGTCTGCATCACGCGGCCGAGCTTGCGATTGAACCCGCACTGCACGCACAGGACCGCGTCGGCTGGCATTGACGACCGGCAGTTGGGGCAGGTCGGCCCGCTTTGTGCTTGAGCCGTCAGCCCCACCTCATCGAACACGCTCGCGATATTGTTCGCTGGAGCAGGCGCCGCCGGCTGCTGCGGGCGGGCGGGCTGCTGAGGGCGCGCCTGCTGGGCCGCCGGGGCGGCGGACGCCGCAGCCGGAATCTGCAACGGCTGGGCACACTTGGGACACTTAACTCGTTTGCCGGCCAAGGCATCGTTGGCTGCAAAACTTTGACCGCAGGCGCAGGTGACTTTAATTGGCATACAAGGCAGAAAACGAGAGATGTCTCACGGCAACCCAGTTCCGAAAAGCAGCCACCATTGTGACTAGCTAGCTCCCAGTTCACAACTTGCATTACCCGGGAAAGCCGCAGCCATCCGTCGAGCAGGCAGTCGCTTCAATCCCGATCTCGCGCCTCGGCGTGCAGCCATTTTTGGCTCCGCCAACCGACACTGGTGAAAAACTCAGCAGGTTTTTCACCGCGCCCCCGGGTCCCAGGGGCCCCCAACTCGGTGAAAAACCCCGCCAGTTTTCACCACCCGCCTCCGCCCCGTCGCCAGGCCCCGTCGGCCCCCAGCCGTAGCGCTGACGAACCACCAGAGCCCGCCGCCCTAGACGAGCGGGGGGTATTTCGGCGAAATCGATCTACCAAACCGTAGCATACGCACCAATTACGAATTAGTCAACAATTTCACAAGTCATCTACAATTGGCCCCCTAAGTCCTTATCAGGGCTCTGCTGTCAGTTTGGCAGGCAGCCCCGCAGGGGGCGACTTCCGCCTGCCACAACGCCCCAGAGACGGCGGGCGTCGCAACCGCACTTTAGTCGCAACCATTGACACAACAAAGACTTAGCAACGACGACAGCACATTGGCCCGCCACTTGCTTAAGTGACGCCCGTCCCGCCCTTTTAGCGCACTTTTGACAGCCTGGGCGCTGCGACCTCCCGGTCCTTTCCTGCCAGGCTGACTTTCAACAAGTAATCGGGTTCAAATCACAGTTTCGCGCAAGGCTACGGAGGAATGCGACGCAATGGCAGCCGCAACGAAAGAAGCTAAGAAGCAAACCAGCAAGCCCACTCTCAAGCTCCAACCCCTCGGCGACCGGGTGGTGGTGCAGCGTGAGGCGAGCGAATCGACCACCGCCGGCGGCATCGTGCTGCCCGATTCGGCCAAGGATAAGCCGGCCCGCGGCACCGTCATCAGCGTTGGCAACGGCAAGCTGCTCGACAATGGCGAGCGAGGCGAGCTCCAGGTGAAGGTCGGCGACCGCGTGATCTTCAGCTCCTGGGCTGGCGAGACCTTCAAGGTGGGCGACGAAGAGCTGCTCCTGATGCGCGAAGAAGACATCCTCGCCATCCTCGAGGACTAAGCTTCACTTCCCACGACTTCGGCAGCTCGTTCCCACGCTCTGCGTGGGAACGCCAGTGAGGAGGCTCCCGCCTCCCGTCAAACGGCGCCGAACGTCGAACCTTCCGTGCCCGGCTCGCAAGCCTGGGAACGAGACCATACGAAACACCAGACACACCACGTAGGAGTCATCCGCAACAATGCCCAAGATTATTGCTTTCGATCAGGAAGCCCGCGAAGCGATTCGCCGCGGCGTCACGAAGCTGGCCCGGGCGGTGAAAGTCACCCTCGGACCCAAGGGTCGCAACGTCATCCTGCAGAAGAGCTTCGGCTCGCCCACGGTCACCAAGGACGGCGTCACCGTCGCCAAGGAAATCGACCTGGAAGACGTCTATGAGAACATGGGCGCCCGCATGGTCCGCGAAGTGGCCAGCAAGACGAGCGACGTCGCCGGCGACGGCACCACCACGGCTACCGTGCTGGCCGAAGCCATCTTCAACGAAGGCCTCAAGGCCGTCGTCTCGGGCGTGAATCCGGTTCAGATGAAGTCCGGCATCGAAAAGGCTGTGGCCGACATCACCGACCGCCTGCAGAAGATGTCGATCAAGATCAAAGAAAAGAGCGAGATGGCGAACGTCGCCTCGATCGCCGCCAACAACGATCGCGAAATCGGCAACAAGCTGGCCGACGCGATGGAAAAGGTCGGCAAGGACGGCGTGATCACGGTCGACGAAGGCAAGAGCCTGACGACCGAGATCGAATGGGTCGAAGGTATGCAGTTCGACCGCGGCTACCTCTCGCCGTACTTCGTCACCGATACGAGCACCATGACCGCCGTGCTCGAGAATCCCTACATCCTGGTGTTCGAAAAGAAGATCTCGAACATCAAGGACCTGGTGCCGATTCTCGAAGCCGTCGTGCAGCAGGGTAAGCCGCTGCTGATCATCGCCGAAGACGTCGAAGGCGAAGCCCTTGCGACGCTGGTGATCAACCGCCTCCGCGGCACCTTCCAGTGCGCCGCCGTGAAGGCTCCGGGCTACGGCGACCGCCGCAAGGCCATGCTCGAAGACATCGCCATCCTGACCGGTGGCCAGGCCATCTTCGAAGCCCTCGGCGTGAAGCTCGAAAACGTGCCGCTGACCGACCTGGGTCGCGCCAAGAAGGTGATCATCGACAAGGACAACACGACGATCATCGAAGGCGCCGGCAAGACCGCCGAAATCAAGGCTCGCATCGAGCAGCTCCGCCGCGAGATCGAGAACAGCACCAGCGACTACGACCGCGAGAAGCTCGAAGAGCGCCTGGCGAAGCTGTCGGGCGGCGTGGCCAAGATCGCTGTCGGTGGCGCCACCGAGAGCGAAATGAAGGAAAAGAAGGCCCGCGTCGAAGACGCTCTGCACGCGACCCGCGCGGCCGTTCAGGAAGGCATCCTGCCGGGTGGCGGCGTCGCTCTGCTGCGTGCCACCGCCGGCCTGAAGAACGACACGCTCACTCAGGACGAAGAAGTGGGCTACAACATCGTTCTGCGTGCCTGCCGCGCTCCGCTGACCATGATCGCCACCAACGCCGGTCAGGACGGGGGCATCGTGTGCGAGAAGGTGCTCGAGAGCAAGGGTAACTTCGGGTACAACGCTCTGACCAACACCTACGAAGACCTGGTGAAGGCTGGCGTCATCGACCCGACCAAGGTGACCCGCACCGCTCTGGCCAATGCTGCCAGCGTCTCGACGCTGCTGCTGACCAGCGACGCCCTCATCGCCGAGAAGCCGAAGGACGACCACGGCCACGGCAAGAAGAAGGGCCACGGCGGCGATTACGACATGTACTAATCGCCCCGCAGGGTAGGCTTTCAGCCCGCCCGCGAAAGCAAATGACTAACAGCCCGGCTGTCCAAACAGCCGGGCTGTTTTTTTATGCGCGGGTCGATGGAGGATTCGGCTGCGGCGTCACGCTGCCGATCTCGTTACGACGCTCTGCGTCGTAACGCAAGCCCGGACGCTCTGCGTCCTCCGTGGCATGCCTGGAACACACGACGCAGAGCGTCGAACCCGGGCGTTCCCACGCAGAGCGTGGGAACGAGGCCCCGCGCGAAAGGCCCCGCGTGAACGAGGCCCAGGGCGATTGAAAACGCGATCCTACTTCAAACCAACCGGCTTCCCGTCGAGCTTCCACTCCTCCTTCGGTGTCACGCCGAGGTGCTTGAGCGCCGTCGCCACGACGTCGACCTGATACGTCGTATCGTCGAGTACGCCCTTGGCGGCCGAGTCGCCGCTGATGATCAAAAAGACCTTGCGAATCTCGGGAATCGTACGGCCACCGCCGTGATTCTTCCCCTGGCCGCCGTGGTCGGTGCAGACAATCGTCAGCCAGTCTTCGTTGGCGAAGTTCTTGCGCGCCTGCACAGCCTTGATCACGTCGCCAACGTGGCTGTCGACTCGTTCAATTGACTCGGTGTACTCCGCCACGGTCGGATGAAAGCCGTGCTTGTGCCCGTGCTCGTCAACCTGGCCGAAGTAGATCACCATCGCAGTCGGATCGTGCTTTCCTAGCAGTTCGACCGCCTTGTTGGCCACCGCGAGATCGCTCGCCACGTAGTCGTTGTCCTTGCGCGAGAGATCCTGATGGACGTCGGCAGCCGTAACGATCTTGGTGTCGATCGGAGTCCAGTTGCTCAGCGAAATGGTGAACGCTTGGGGCTGAACTTCCTTGAGGCGGGCAAAGAAGTGGGGATATTCGCCGTAGTTGGTTCCCTTGAACCCGTTATCGAGCGATCCGTGCTTGTCGGACCACACGCCGCAAAGCAGGTTCGACCAGCCGGGGCCGCTGATCGTATCGCTCTTGGTCGGCCGCGGTGCGACAATGTCGGTATTCGACGCGTAGGTTCCTTGTTCAATCAGCGTGTCGATGTTGGGCGTCTTCGCAACCTTTAGCGCATCGGGGCGCAAGCCGTCGATGCCAATCACCAGCACGCGTTTGGTTCGTTCTTCCGCCTGGGAAATCGCGCCCAGCAGCGGCAGCGTCATCACGAGCAGCGTGAGAGTCGCTTTCGTCCATCGAATCATTCGTTGTCTCCCTGGCCAATCAGTGGGTGGCAAAATGAAAACAAAACGGCATCGGCCTTGCTCAAGGCGAGTCCTAGAATAGCTTCCGAAATGCCGCAGCGACACCTTCCCTCGCGTCCTCATGCGAGCGGGGGCAAGCGGCAGCCAAGATGGCGCGGCGTCGAACGAATTCCACAGCATGAAAACACTCGCCTCGATGGAATTGGTCAATCCGCTTCCGCCACCGCCGACCACACAGCCGCCGCGAATCAGCTTGCGGCGGGCCTTGGCGTTTCCCTTCACGCAGCCGAACTGGCCGCAGGCGCTGCTCTACATCGGCGCGATCCAGTACATCCCAATTCTCGGCTACTTGATCATCCGCGGCTGGCGGTTCGACATCGCCCGCCGCATCGGCAACGGACACGCGGAGCAATTGCCCGATTGGCGATCTTGGAAGTCGCACCTGCGCGAAGGTTTCGTGCTCTTCCTGGCCACGCAGTTCTACTTCCTGCCGCTGTATCTGTTCCTCTGGTACATGCGGCACGACATCTACTACGCCCTCGCGGAGGTCGTGGTCGGCCTCTACGAACACTACTGGCAGGGGCTGCCCGACGGCCCGCGCGGCGAAGTTTTGTGGGCCGGCGCCAAGGCGCTCGCCTGGGTGCTCGTGGCGATGCTCGTCTATCCGCCGGTCGCAAGTTCTGTCGTCGAATCGGCCACCCAGCGTTACGCCGTCACCGGCCGCGTCCGCACACTCTACGAGTTTTGGTGGAACCTCTGGCTCGTGGGGGACGACTTCCTGGATGTGCTGCGCATCGAACTGTCGATTCTTGGCCTGACCGCCGCCGTGTTCCTCGTCTCGCTATTTCTGCTCTGGACGATGGGAGGCACCATCTTCATCCCTGCGGTGATGATTCCGATCTACATGTGGACCCGCGGCTCGCTCATGGGACAATGGATCTGGAAGAATCGCGTGGAAGGGCAGCTCGAAAACCAATCGGTACCATTCAAGGGGTAGCAATCGTGGAGGGGGAGTGGGGACGCCGCCTTTCGGGAAATTGGACTCCCAGTAGAATCGAGTTTTCCCGCCAGTTTCCCACCAACCGTTCCGCTCCCGCATGATCCAGGCCCTGATTTTTGACTGTGACGGCACCCTTACCGACTCAATGCCTTTGCACTACCTGGCCTGGCGGCGGACGATGCGCGAGCACGGCATCGAGTTCGATGAGGACCGCTTCTATGCCCTCGGCGGAGTGCCAAGCAGCAATATCGTGGCGATGCTCGCCGCCGAACGTGGGCTGCAGCTCGACGCCCATGTCGTCGCCCGCCGCAAGGAGGAAGCCTTTCTCGAAGAGCTTCATCAACTCACCCCCATTCCACCCATTTTGGAGGTCGCGCGGCAGCATCGGGGCGCCATGAAAATGGCAGTGGCCAGCGGCGGCTATCGCGACATCATCCTCGCCCAACTTGAGCGGATCGGCTGCGCCGACTGGTTCGACGCCATCGTAACCGCCGAAGACACGATGCGGCACAAGCCGGAGCCGGACGTCTTTCTTGAAGCGGCTCGCCGCCTAAACGTGCGGCCGGAGCACTGCCGAGTCTATGAAGACGCCGATCTGGGCATCGAAGCCGCCCGCCGCGCAGGAATGGAGTGCGTCGACGTGCGCCAACTCCATACGCCGCGACGAATTACGCCGCGCACTGGGGGCGTAATTCCGCGCGCCCAGTCGCTCTAGCGATTCGCGAGCTAGCAGCGACCGAAATTCGTCTTTGTGCAGGCACTGGTGGTCGCTAAACTCCGGCCGCTTGACACTTTGCAGCAGCCAGCATTGCGTTTTCACTCGCGATGCCGCGGGAAATAGGCCAGGAGGGCCGTGAAATGTCGAATTCTGCCGAACCGAAGCGGCGATTGTCGGTGGCGATGATCGTTCGCAATCACGAAGACGCCATCGCCGAGACTCTGGCGTCGGTTCGTTACTTCGCCGACGAAGTCGTTGTGCTCGACACCGGCTCGACCGATCGCACCCCGCAAGTCGCTCAGCAATTTCAGGCCAAAGTGCATCGCGCCGGCTGGGAAGACAGCTTTGCCGAAGCGCGGAATCACTGCCTCACGTACGTTAGCGGCGACTGGGTCCTCTGGCTCGACGCCGGTGAACGCCTGGACCGGGCCGACGCCTCACTGCTGCGCGAGTTTGTCGATCACAACGCCGACCCATCCACGGTCTACGCCCTGCGCATCGCCGTTCCGCCCGCGGAACACCACATCGGCGGCGAGCAAGTCGCGCGCATTCGACTGCACCCCAACCGCCCGGGACTGCAGTTTTTCGGCCGCGTCCGCGAATCGCTCGAGCGATCGCTCACCGCCTTCAGCCTGCGTCGCGAACACCTGCCGATCGTGATTCATCGCGGCCAACGGGAGCATGACGAACAAGTCCGCCGCGCACGCGCTCAGCGCAACATTCATCTCGCCGATCTGCAAATCGCGCAGCGCGGTCCTACTGCTGACATGCTCAACTGCCTCGGCGAAGCCTTTCAAATTCTCGGCGACGCCAATCGGGCCGTTCAACATTACCAGCGGGCCCGGCAACTGGCGTTGCCGGAGTCGATCGACCTGCTCGAAGCCTACTATGGGCTGCTCACTTGCTTTGAAGGTTGTCAGGACGAACGAAATGCCCAACTGCAACTCTGCATGAAGGCAGTCGACGAATTCCCGCTCGACGCGCAGTTGCTCTGTGCCCTCGGCGGCTATTTGCAATCGCTCGGCCATGCGGAATTGTCGCTCCGGTCGTACGACCTGGCGGTTCGGCATGGTCAGGTGCAGGCCGAGCTTTGGCACCTGCCCGATATTCGCGAGATCGCCGCCACCTGCCGGGCGATCGTGCAGCAACAACTCGGCCGCGACGACGAAGCCCGGGCTCACCTGGCCGAGATTCGAATCGACCACCCTCACTCGCTGCGGCTCACGCGACAGGCGCTGGAGCTGGCCGTCAAAGCTGGCAACCAGGAAGAAGCAGCCGCCATCCTCGACCAACTCCCCCGCGGCACGCCGCAACTCGACTCGCTGCGTTCCGCCGCCAAAGGCGCCTGCCTGGCCGCCCGGGGCAATTGGTCGGCTGCCAAGTCGTATCTCGACGCGGCGTTCGCCAACGGCTGCCGCGAGCCGCTCTGCCTCCGCTGGCTCGTCGAATCCAACCACCAGCTCAACGACGCGGTTGCCGCACTCGCCACGCTCGACGCGTGGCAGGAGACCGAAGGCCCGACCCCCGAAATCCTCCGCTGGCGTGCTAAGCTAACGGGCGACGTCCCACCGGCGGGCGAAGCCGTCGCCGCGCCGCAATCGGCAGCAGGGCGGTACCGTATCGACGCTCCCAACCCCCCGGTCGCGGCCCCGGGCCCGAGCGCCGCCCAGCGGCCCACCGTCGCCGGCCCCCGACAACCGTCGTAAGCGTCACCGCCGCCACGCAATTTCGCCATTTGGGCCAATCGCGGCAGTCCGGCTCAAGTTCGAAAATTGACAGTGAACCACTGTGAGTTAGCTTTAACTTTGTCGGCTGATTGATCTGACCGGCCGACTCAAACAAGGCTTTCTCACCCCCGTGTTGGGGCGGGTTTTGCTGGATGGCAAGACCCGCCCTTTTTTCGTTGCGTCGGCCAGCGCCGCAGCCGCCCGCCGGCCACACTCCCACCCTCCGCTCACGCCTGGCAGCCCCTCCTCCCGGCGCCGGAATCTGGCGAAATCAGCCACTTTGACGCCCTCCGGCGCACTTCCCCCGGTTCCTTGGCAACCCCTTGCTGGTAAACTACCTACATCCGATTTATTGGGCGAACCTGCGGCCCACGGGCCGCGTCATTTCTTGCTGAGGACTTGAGGGTTATGCGCATTGAGCGAGGCGATGGATGGGACGAGGAAGAGCAGCCGCTGCATGTGGCCCAGCCGGCGCCAAGCCGTAGCCTGACGCTTGAAATGGATGACGACGACGCCGGCGGCGACCTCGACGACTTCGACGAGGAAGATTTCGACGACGAGTTCGACGACGACTTCGAGGAAGAACTCGAAGACGAGTACGACCTCGAAGAGCTCGAGGAAGTGACCGACGACGATCTGGCGGAAGACGACGATCTGCCCATCGGCGCCGACTTCGTCGACGAGGACGAAGAGCCCGAAGACCCAATTTTGCCGCCGGAAGAAGGCGAAGAAGAAGAGGAGCCCAAGGCCAAAGGCAAAGGGAAGGGCAAGTCGAAAAAGGTCGAAGAAGAAGAGGAAGAAGACGAGGACGACGACGACTTCGACGATTTCGAAGATGAGTAACGACCAATAAGACGTTGCAACGCGGCGCTCCTTGGGTGGCACGCCCTGGAGCGCGGCGCAGGGCGTGGCCGAACTGTTTTTCGCGGTTCACCACGCCCTTCGCTTTGCTTTGCCTCGTTTCGTGCCGCCAATTCGCGTCAGACGCGCGGTTTCTTACGGATTTTTTGCCGCTCAGGAAAGCGATACGTTCCATGTTTCAGCCGGTTGCCGCCAACGCTTCCTTCCCGCAACTCGAACAAGCAGTCCTGAAGTTCTGGCGCGAGCAGGGAATTTACGAGCAGTCGCTCGAGCAGCGCAAGGACGCTCCCCGGTTCGTCTTCTACGAAGGTCCGCCGACCGCCAATGGCATGCCCCATCCTGGGCACTGTCTGACGCGGGCGATCAAGGACCTGTTTCCGCGCTATCGCACGATGCGCGGCTATCTATGCGAGCGCAAAGCCGGCTGGGATACGCACGGTTTGCCCGTCGAGGTGGAAGTCTGCAAAGAGCTGGGCATCCACGCTAAGGAAGAAATCGAAGCCTACGGCGTCGAGCCGTTCATCCACCGCTGCCAGGAGAGCGTCTGGCGGTACATGCAAGAGTGGGAACGTCTCACCGAGCGGCTCGGCTTCTGGATCAAGCTCGACGAAGCCTACGTAACCTATCACCAGAGTTTCGTCGAAAGCGTGTGGTGGTCGCTCAAGAACTTGTTCGAGCGAGGCTTGCTCTATCAGGGGCACAAAATTGTCTGGTGGTGGGCCCAAGGTGGCACAGCCCTTTCAGCGGGCGAAGTGGGACAGGGCTATCGCGAAGTCGCCGATCCCAGCGTCTATGTTCTCTTTCCGCTGCTCGATCAGAACGGCCAGAAAACAGACACGTCGCTCCTCGTCTGGACCACCACTCCCTGGACGCTCCCCAGCAACCAGTTCGCCGCCGTTCATCCCGACCTCGACTACGCGACCGTGGTCGACGGAGAAACGGGCCATCGCATCGTGATGGCGTCGGCGCTTGTCGAAACGATCGCGGGCAAGCTGAAGCGGGAATTGAAAGTTGAAGCGACCTGCAAAGGGAGCGAACTGCTCGGCCGGCGCTATTTGCCGCCTTTTGACTACTACTACCGTTCGCTCGGCGACAAGACCGGCAAACTGAAGGCGGGAGGCGAGCAGGTGATCGCCTGGCGCGTCGTCGCAGCCGACTTCGTCACGATCGACAGCGGTTCGGGCATCGTGCATCAGGCTCCGGCGTTCGGCGAAGTCGACTTCGACGTCCTCGTTCGCGAACAGTCCGAGTTCCAGGATGGCGAAGGTCCGCAATTGATCTGCGCCGTCGGCCCCGATGGCAAGTTCACCGCCGAAGCCCCCGACTACCAAGGTCGCTGGGTGAAGGACTGCGACAAGGACATCGCTCGCGAGCTGAAGCATCGCGGCCTGCTCTATCACCAGGAGCAGTACATTCACCCATACCCGTTCTGCTGGCGAGCCGACGAAGATCCACTCATCCAGTACCCGCGCAAGAGTTGGTTCATCCGCACGACGCAGTTCCGCGATGCGATGCTCGCGAACAACCAGCAGATCCACTGGTTGCCCGAGCACATCAAGGAAGGCCGGTTCGGCAACTTCCTCGAGTCGAACGTCGACTGGGCCCTGTCGCGCGAGCGCTACTGGGGCACTCCGCTGCCCATCTGGGTCTGCGAAGAAACGGGCAAGATGGAAGCGATCGGCAGCTACGAAGAACTGCTGCAAAAGCCCGGTATGCGGGGCGCCGAGGCGTGGGAAAAAGCGAAACAAGCCAATCCCAAGCTGCCGGACGACCTGAAGGTCCACAAGCCGTACATCGACGAGATCACGTACGACTCTCCGTTCGCCCCCGGCGCGCGGATGAAGCGCGTCTCGGAAGTGATCGACTGCTGGTACGACAGCGGCGCGATGCCGTTTGCCCAGTGGGGCTACCGCGGCGAAAACGGCCCCGCTGCAGCCGCTCAGCGATTCCACGAGCAATTCCCAGCCGACTTCATCAGCGAAGCGATCGACCAAACCCGCGGCTGGTTCTACAGCCAACTGGCGATCAGCACGATGCTATTTGGCGAGGGACGCAACGGCGAAGGGGCCAAGGGGGAGTCAGGCAATCCGCAATTCCCTTACCCGCACCCGTTCCGCAACTGCATCGTTCTCGGCCTTATGCTCGGCGAAGACGGGCAGAAGATGTCGAAGAGCAAGCGGAACTACCGCGAGCCGGGCGAGATTTTCGACCGCTATGGCGCGGATGCCCTGCGCTGGTATTTCTTCGCCAATCAGCCGCCGTGGACGAGCATCCGCTACAAGGAACAGGCGATCAAGGACAGCATTCCGGAGTTCCTGCTGCGACTCTGGAACTGCTACTCGTTCTTCGTCATCTACGCAAACATCGACGGTTTCGATCCCGCGCAGCTCTTGCAATCGAACGCCGACAAGCCGGTTAGCGACGCTTCTCAAAAGCGTTCACCGCTCCAACTGAATTCGTCCGACTTCGCCGGCGCCAAAGGCTATCGGCCGGTGAGCGAGCGCAGCGAACTCGACCGCTGGATTCTCAGCGAGCTGAATCGCACGGCAGCCGCCGTCGTCGAGCGTATGGACGCCTACGACAACTTCGAAGCCTGCAAGCGGATCAATGAATTCGTTGACGGCCTTAGCAATTGGTACGTACGCCGCAGCCGCGACCGATTCTGGGCGTCGGAAAAGGATTCGACCGATAAGCTCGACGCCTATTGGACGCTCTACGAGTGTCTGGTGACAACTGCCAAGATCATCGCTCCGTTCACGCCCTTCCTGGCCGAAACGCTCTGGCAAAACCTGGCCGGCGTTTTCCAAAAGGAGAGTGGGGGAGGGGCGACCGCGCTATCCAGCGTTCACCTCTGCGACTACCCGACCGGCGATGCGTCGGTCGTCGATGAAAAGCTCTCTCGTCAGATGCGGCTGCTGCGCGAGATCGCCTCCCTCGGTCGCGCGGCTCGCATGGAAAACAAACTCAAGGTTCGCCAGCCGCTGGCCAAGGTCGAAGTCATCCTGACCGACAGCGCATCGCAGGCATGGCTGGAAGAGCACGACGCCCTGCTGCGAGACGAGCTGAACGTCAGAGCGGTCGAGTACGCGAAAGAAGCCGACAAGTACATCAACTACCTCGTGCAGCCGAACTTCAAGCGTCTTGGTCCGCGGATCGGCAAGTTGCTCCCCGCAGTCAAGCAAGCGCTTGGCCAGGCGAATGGCGGCGAACTGCTGAAGCAGCTCAACGCCACAGGCAACGTCACGCTCTCCGTTGGCGGCGAAGAGGTCGTGCTCGACAGCGAGGACATTCAAGTGCGTCTGCAAGCCCGCGAAGGTTGGGCGGCTGCACAAGGAGCCGAGTGCGTGGTCGTACTTTCGACCGAACTCACGCCAGAGCTGATCGCCGAAGGGATGGCGCGCGACATCGTGCGGCTCATTCAAGATCGCCGCAAGGAGCTGGCGCTCGATTTCACCGATCGGATTGCAATCGGAATTGTCGGCGCGTCGTCGGCGATCCAAAACGCCATCGAGCAGAATCGCGACTACATCGTCGGCGAGACGCTGGCCGATGTCATTGACTTCGGGACTTCGCGGGGCGAAAGCGTTTCGGCCGAAGTCGGTGACGAAAAACTCGAACTCTCGGTGCAGAAGGTCTAGCGACGATGGCCAATCCGTTCCCCATTGCGGTCTTGATTTCCGGCGGCGGCACGACGCTGCGCAACTTGCTCGAGAAGTGCGACCAAGGTGAACTCGATATTGACGTTCGCCTGGTGATTTCCAGCTCGCCGCGCGCCGGCGGGCTGGCGTTTGCGGCTGCGCGGCGAATCCCGACGCTGGTCGTTGAGCAGCGGAAGTATGCCTCGCCCGAAACCTTTCGCGACGCGGTGTTCGCGCCTTGTCGCGACGCCGGGGCGGAGCTTGTCGTCATGGGAGGCTATCTCAAGCACGTTCCCATTCCGGCCGACTTCGAGAACCGGGTTCTGAACATCCACCCCAGCCTGATCCCCGCCTTCTGCGGCAAGGGGATGTACGGCCTGCGCGTGCACGAAGCCGTTTTGGAATACGGGGTAAAGTTGACCGGCTGCACGGTCCATTTCGTTGATAACGAATACGACCACGGCCCCATCTTGCTGCAACGCCCCGTGGTCGTGGCGGACGATGATACGCCAGAGACGCTACAAAAGCGTGTTTTCGCAACGGAGTGCGAAGCTCTGCCCGAAGCCATTCGGCTCATCGCGGCGGGCCGCGTCGTTGTGAACGGCCGCCACGTCTTGGTGCGATAGAAACCGCGCATCCTTAGTCACCAGCCAGCTTCGCCTGCGCGCGGAATGCCCCGCTAATGTCTGCGCAGGCTTTCCATTTTCTTGTCCCTCAGAAGGCGACGCCTCACGAGTCTTAACACAACCAATTACGTCCAAAACATTTGCGACGACGATCAGCCGGTGATAGATTTCTTCCACCGGATGCTTGCATTCTGTCGATATCTTGCACATACTTGCTGAGGTGACGCAGGAGGGCTGACTTTGATTAAGCAGATGATGCCCGACGAGCGTCGCAACCGAGTCCTGGAACTAGTCCGCCAGCGGGGATTCGCCTCACTGCCGGACCTCGCCGGGCAATTGCAAGTTTCTGAGTCCACGGTCCGCCGCGACTTGGACTACCTCGAAGAGATCGGAGTAGCCCAACGTACCCACGGCGGGGTGTTTTACACCGGCCCGTCTCCCAAGCTTGCCCATTTTGATCAGCGACAGTCGCTGAACTGGGATCGCAAACGACAGGTGGCGCTCGCCGCGAGTCGATTGATAGAAGACAACGACACCGTCTTGCTGGACGGCGGCAGCACCACGTACGAGCTAGCACAACTTCTCGTCGGCCGGCCGCTGCAAGTAGTCACCAACTCCTTGCCGGTCGCCAACCTTTTCACGTCGAGCGAGAAGGCGGACCTGGTTTTGATTGGCGGCTACGTCCACACGAAGACCGGCGTCTCGGTTGGCGCGTACGCCAATCAGATGCTCGCCGGCCTGAACGTACGGCGGGCGGTGGTGAGCGTCGCGGGCATCAACGAACGAGGCTTGTACAACAGCAACTTGCTGCTAGTCGAAACCGAACGAGCCATGATGCAGGCCGCCGACGAGGTAATCGTGGTGGCGGACAGCACCAAGTTCGGCCAATCGAGCCTGGCTTTGCTGTGCGGCCTGGACGAGATCGACGTTCTGGTGACCGACGCGGAAGTCTCCGCCGAGTGGCGCGAGCGAATCGAACAATCTGGCGTGAAGCTGATCGTGGCCGATCAGCCAGCCGAAAACCGCCCCAGCGGCGATAAGTAAACGAGTCAAGGTAAATAGCCAGGCGACGCACGCAGCGGCCCGGCTTTTTGGAAGCGGAAAGACCTCTCCATGAGTTCAGCTCCTTCGCTCGATCGGGCGATTATCGAACGCATTGTTCGCCAGGTCGTCCAGGCAGCCGTCAACGGCGGCGCTAACGGAAGCCCGGCTCCGGAAGCGGGGCCGCCGAAGCTGTTGGTGAGCATCTCCGCCCGGCATTGCCACCTGACCGACGAACACGTCGAAATTCTCTTTGGCCCCGGCCACAAGCTCACGCCCGAGAAGCCGCTCTACCAGGACGGCTTCTACGCGGCCGCCGAAACGGTGATGGTCGTCGGCCCGCGCCGTCGCATGCTGCCGAACGTTCGCGTGCTCGGCCCCACGCGCAATTTCAGCCAGGTGGAGCTCGCGTTCACCGATAGCATTTCGCTCGGCATCGACGCGCCGGTTCGTCACAGCGGTCACATCGACGGCACCCCCGGCTGCGTGCTGGTGGGCCCCAAGGGCGTGGTGGAGCTGAACCAGGGCGTGATCCGCGCCGCGCGTCACGTTCACATGAGCCTCAAAGACGCCGAGTACTACGGCGTGAAGAACGGCGACTTCATGAATTTGCGTGTCGAGTCGCCGCAATGCAGCGTGCTGTTTGAAGACCTGCTCGTTCGGGCCGACGCCACCAGCAAGCTGGAGGTGCACATCGACACCGACGAAGGAAACGCCTGCTACCTGGAAGCGGCCACCAAGGTGGAGCTGCTAAAGAAGGCGCACGATTGCAAGTGCAAACAACACTAAACGCTTCGCCTGGCGCACGCAGGCGAGTCCGGACCCAGAACGTTTTTCATCCACGATAGGGAGTTTTCTCAATGGCAAAAGCGAACGAAGCGCTCGGCATGATCGAGTGCAAGGGCTTTATCGCCCTGCTTGAGGCAGCCGACGCGATGCTGAAGGCCGCCAATGTGCAACTGATCGGTTGGGACAAGGTCGGCAGCGGCCTCGTTTCGGCCTTCGTCACCGGCGACGTCGCCGCCGTGAAGAGCGCAACCGACGCTGGCGCCGCTGCAGCCGGCCGGATCGGCGAGGTCGTGAGCGTGCAGGTCATTCCGCGTCCGCACGAAGACCTCGACATCGTCCTGCCGCCGTCGATCAACCGCGCTCCCCAGGCGTAGTTCAGCATCCACGCGTCCCCCAAGACACAAATCACCCGAAAAGGTTTCTCGATGAATACCGCGATTGGACTTATTGAAACGAAGGGCCTTGTCGGCCTGGTCGAAGCGACGGACGCCATGGCGAAGGCCGCCAACGTGCAGATTGTGAAGCGAATTGGCATCGGCGGCGCGTTGGTCACCACGATCGTCCGCGGCGATGTCGGCAGCGTTCGCGCGGCGGTCGAAGCTGGCGCTCAGGCTGCCCAGCAGGTCGGCGAACTCGTCGGCAGCCACGTGATTCCGCGGCCCGCCGAAGGCCTGCTCGACGCTTTCCTTGGCTAAGTCGCTTCGCAAACGCGCCGTCCGGCGCGTTTGTGCCACCGTTGCACGGATGACCCCATGAAGATCCTGGTCGCCAACCTGGGCTCAACGAGCTTCAAGTACCGGCTGTTCGACATGACCGACGAGCGTCAATTGGCGCGCGGCGGCGTTGAGCGGATTGGTTCTCCGGAGAGCCCGTGCTTTGTCGACATCGGGGGGAAGCGGAGCGAGCTGAAGGCCCCGGTGCCCGATCACGCCGTCGCCGTGCGAACCTGCCTCGAGCAGCTCACCGATCCGAAGTCCGGTTGCCTCAAGGACGCCGGCGAAGTGGCCGCCATCGGCTTCAAAGCCGTCCACGGCGGGCGGGTGAGCGGCGTACAGCGGGTCACCGACGATGTGCTGGCAGCCATGGAGGAAATGAGCCTGGTCGCCCCGGCTCACAATCCTCCGTACATCAAGGCGATGCGACTGCTCGCCGAGAAGCTGCCCGACATTCCGCTGGTGGCTGCGTTCGAGACTGGCTTCCATCAGACGATGGGCGACGCCCAGCGCTACTATCCCATTCCGTACGAATGGGCTGAAAAGCACCACATCAAGCGCTGGGGCTTTCACGGCGCCAGCCATCGCTACATCGCGATGCGGACTTCGCAACTGCTTGAGCGGTACGACCTGCGGATCATTTCGTGCCACCTCGGCGGTTCGAACAGCCTGTGCGCGATCCGCGGTCAGCAGAGCGTCGCCACGACGATGGGCATGAGCCCGCAGACGGGCCTGCCACAGAACAATCGCGTCGGCGACTTCGATCCGTTTGCGATCCCGCTCATCATGCAGGCCGAAGGGCTGTCGCTGCATCAGGTGCTCGATACGCTTGCCGAGAAGAGTGGCCTGCTCGGTCTGAGCGGCATCAGCGGCGACATCCGCGACCTCGAAGAGGCGGCAGCCGCCGGCAAGGCTCGAGCCCAACTCGCGCTCGACGTCTTCGCCGCCGAAATCCGCCGGCACCTGGGCGGCATGCTGGTCGAACTGGGAGGCGCCGATGTGATCGTCTTCACCGGCGGCATCGGCGAGAACGGCGTGAACGTCCGTTCGGCGGTCTGCGCCAATCTGGAAGGACTCGGCATCGAGCTCGATCCGCAAGCCAACGCCACCGCCAAGGGCGAAAGCAAAATCAGCACCGCCAGCAGCAAGACGCAGCTCTGGGTGATTCCGACGAACGAAGAACTGGTGGTCGCCCGCCAGACCAAGCATCTGCTGGAGGGGCAAGGCTAATGTTTGTCGCCAAAGTCACCGGTTCGCTCGTCTCGACGCAAAAAGTTGCGGCGATGACCGGCTACAAGCTGCTCATCGTCGAGCCGTACCGCGTCGAGCCCAACGAGCGGAAGAGCCTGACGACCACGGGGCGCACGTTCGTCGCCGTCGATACGCTCGGCGCCGGCGTCGGCGACTTTGTGCTGCTCACGCAAGGTTCCAGCGCCCGACTCACGCCGGAGACGAAGAACCTGCCGGTCGACGCGGTGGTGATCGGCATCGTCGATCAGGTCCACGTCGATACGGGCATGGTGTACGACCGCGAGGCAAAGGCGTGATCGAGATCGGCTAGCAAGCCGGATCTCCTTCACTCCGGCCCTCTCCCGGAAGGAGAGGGAGCCAGACACTGCAAAACTCAGAAACCAAGTCAGACGCTCAAATGCAGATCAACGAAGACATCATTCGTAACGTCGTTGCCCAAGTCCTCGCCGAAGTGGGTCGCGGCGCGCATGCGGCGCCCAAGTCGTTCGCCGGCCGATTCGGCATTTTCACCGATCCCGATGAAGCCGTCGCCGCCGCTCGCCAGGCTTTCGAGCAACTGCAAGAGCGCCCGCTGGCTGACCGCAAGCGGATCATCGACCACATCCGCCGCATCTCGATCGAGCAGTGCATTGAGCTCGGCACGATGGAGATGAACGAGACCAAGATCGGTCGTCTCGAACACAAGATCGAGAAGCTTAAAACGCTCGGCGAGCGCACGCCCGGCATCGAGTTTCTCCGCACCGAAGCCTACAGCGGCGACAACGGACTGGCGATCATCGAGCACGCTCCGTTCGGAGTCATCCTCGCGATCACGCCCGTGACCCACTCGCTGCCGACGATCACCGGCAATGCCGTGAGCATGATCTCGGCCGGCAATTCTGTCGTCGTCAATCCGCATCCCAGCGGCAAGAAGGTTGCCGCCGAAGGGGTGAAGCGGTTCAACCAGGCGATCTACAAAGACCTGGGCATCGACAACCTGATCTCGCTCATCGCCGAGCCGACGCTCGACACGGCCAACGCCCTGTTCGCCCACCGCGGCATCAACATGATCTGCGTGACGGGTGGTCCCGCCGTTGCTCGCGCGGCCCTTCGCTCGGGCAAGCGAGCGGTGGTCGCCGGCCCGGGTAATCCGCCGGTCGTCGTCGACGAAACGGCTGACCTGAACAATGCAGCCCGCTGCATTATCCAAGGCGGCTCGTACGACAACAACCTGCTCTGCATCGCTGAGAAGGAAGTCTTTGTCGTCGACTCGGTTTTCGATCGCATGATGGAAGCGATGGAACGGGCTGGCGCCGTGCGACTCAACAGCCGCGAGATCGACGAGCTCACCAAGAAGGCGATCGTCCAAGTCGGCGAAGGCGCCGATCGTCACGACGCCGCCTGCAAGGACTTCATCGGCCAGGACGCCTCCGTCCTCGCCAAGGCTGCCGGCCGCAGCGTCTCGGAGAAGGTCGAGCTCATCTTCGGCGAAACCGACGAGCACAATCCGTTCGTCCCGGTCGAGCAGATGATGCCCTTCGTTCCGTTCGTCCGCTGCCGCAACGTCGACGAAGCCATCGAAAAGGCGAGGCACTACGAACACGGCTTCCGCCACACGAGCATCATCCACAGCCAGAACGTCAAGAACATGACGAAGATGGGCCGCATCCTCGACACGACGCTGTTCGTCAAGAACGGCCCGTGCATGGCGGCGCTCGGACTCGGCGGCGAAGGCTACCTTTCGTTCTCGATCGCCGGCCCGACGGGCGAAGGCGTCACCACGCCGCTGACGTTCACCCGCGAACGCCGCTGCTCGATGATCGACGACCTGTACATCCTCGGCCGGTCGTAATCCTGCGCCACTGCTGGCCCGACCAGCAGTGCGAAGCAGACGCCCGGTTTCCACTGCTGGGTTTGCCAGCAGTGCCACACAAATCAAACAGTTTGAAACCATGCAAGTCGGCCTGGTGGTTGGAACAGCGACGTCGACGGTGAAGCACCCGACGATGAAGGGGCAGAAGCTCCTCGTGGTCCAGCCATTGCTGGTCGATGGCAAGACAGCCGACGGCGATCCTCAAATCGCAGTCGACGCGGTCGGAGCAGGGCGGGGTGAGCGGGTGCTCATCAGCAGCGACGGCCGTTACATGCGTGAAATCCTCAAAGCCGACGCCACTCCGGTCCGGTGGTCGGTAATTGGCATCGCAGATTAGATCAGACAACAGTCGTCTTTGATTCAGGACGTTCCGTGGCGGAAGCAATCGACATCGACGCAGTAGTTCGCGAAGTGCTGAGGCGCCTCCAAGCCCTCACCGCCGCGGCCCCCGCGTCGCCGAGCGCCGCCGCAGTTGCGCCCAAACCGCCAGCCGCGCCCAAACCGGCCGCCGCTGCGACGCCTGAACCGTCCACGCTCCACTTCACCGAGCGACTCGTCACACTCGCCGCCCTGAACGGCAAGCTGAACGGACATAAGCAACTCGCCATCAGCCGCAAGGCTATCGTCACGCCAGCCGTCGTCGACGAGCTGAAGCGGCGGGGCATTGCCATCGTTCGCCACGACGCCGTCAATTCGCAAAACGCCCAGGTTCGCCTGCTCGTTTCCGCCACCAGCGGCAGCGTGAAGGCGTCGGTGCGTAGCGACCTCAGTTCGGCGACCGCCGAGGTCGAGTGGATCGAGTGCCACGCGACCAACTCGCTGGTCGGCGCGGCCCAGGAGCTGACAAGACACATTACCCAGCGAAAGCTCCCCGGCCTGCTCCTCACCGAGCAGCCGCTGACGGCTGCGGTCGTCGCCAATCGCAATCCCGGCATTCGCGCCGCGGTGGTCAGTGATGGTCGTTCGCTCGACGAAGCTCTGTCGCAGATCGGCTGCAACCTGGTCGCCGTCGATCCGCGTCGCGTCGGCCCCGCCGTGCTGAAGATCGTCGCCCAGCGTCTGGCCGACGCTCAGCCGACGTGCCCCGCAGCGCTCGCTGGCAAGTAACGAAACACAAAGGTCACCCCATGAGAATCGCCAAGGTCGTCGGCACTGTGACGCTCAGTCGCTGCCACGAGTCGTTTGTCGGCGCTCGGCTGCGATTAGTCCAGCCGCTGTCGCTTGCCGAACTCCGCGGCGAGCGTTCGCCGCAAGCGGACGAGATCGTGGTTTGGGACGAATTGGCTTCGGGTCTGGGCGACCTCATCGCCGTGAGCGAAGGCGGCGAAGCCGCCCAGCCGTTCCGTCCCAAGGACAAGGCGGTCGACGCCTACTGCTCGGCCATCCTCGACACCGTCGACCTCACTTAACCGTACACAAATCTTCGTAAACCAAATCCATCGCGGACCGCCCTGAGCGGCCCAATCCGAAATTCGCCATCCGCAATCGGAACCTACCCATGGTCAACGTACACAAGATCAAGCAGGACATCTGCGAGATCGGCCGCCGCCTCTACAACAAGGGCTTCGCCGCCGCCAACGACGGCAATCTCACCGTTCGCGTCGGCGAGAACGAAGTTCTCTGCACGCCCACTATGCACAGTAAGGGCTTCCTCAAGCCGGAAGACATCTGCCTGATCGACATGACGGGCAAGCAGCTCGCCGGCGTGAAGAAGCGTTCGAGCGAAGCCCTGCTGCACCTCGAGATCTACAAGGCCCGGCCCGACGTGAAGAGCGTCGTCCACTGCCATCCGCCGCACGCGACCGCGTTCGCCATCGCCCGCGAACCGATCCCGCAATGCGTGCTCCCCGAGGTCGAAGTGTTCCTTGGCGACGTTCCGATCACCAAGTACGAAACGCCCGGCGGCAAAGCTTTCGCCGAAACCGTGCTTCCGTTCGTCGCCAAGACCAACGTCATCATCCTGGCGAACCACGGCACCGTGAGCTACGGAACCGACGTCGAGCAGGCCTACTGGTGGACAGAAATCCTCGACGCCTATTGCCGCATGTTGATGCTCGCCAAGGACCTTGGCCGCATCCACTACTTCAACGAAGCCAAGGAGCGCGAACTCCTTGAGCTGAAGGAGAAGTGGGGCTGGGCCGACCCGCGCAACACCAAGGAATACGAGAACTGCGACATCTGCGCCAACGACATCTTCCGCGAGAGCTGGAAGGAATCGGGCGTCGAACGCCGCGCGTTCCCCGAGCCGCCCCCGATGCGCCCAACGGCGGAAGCCCCCAAGCCGGCGGCGCCGCCGTCGCAAAATGGTTCCACGGGCCTCGACCAGGAAGCCCTCATTGCCGCCATCACCGAACGCGTCATGGCCGAGCTGGCGAAGGGCCGCTAAAGCGGGAGTTCACAGGAAACAGTAGAAAGCAACAGCCCCATCGACCGGGTCCCTGTCTAAAACTGTCTACTGCCTGTCTACTCACACTGACTGACAACTGACCACTGAAAACTGAGAACTGATCCCCCATGAAAGTCTCCATCATCGGCGGCGGCGGACTGGTCGGCAGCAGCGCGGGCTTCGCCTTGCAGTGCGGCGGCATCGTCCGCGAAATTGCCTTGCTCGACGTCAATCAAGATCTCGCAGCCGGACACGCGCTCGACATGCTCCATGGCGGGCCGAGCACCGCCGACCAGGTCATCACGTCGGGCAGCTACGAACACATTCCGTCGAGCGACATCGTCTGCATCACGGCTGGCCTTCGCCGCAAGCCGGACGAAAGCCGCCTCGACCTGATCAACCGCAACACCGACCTGTTTGTCTCGATTCTCAACGATGTCGCCAAGGCGGGCCTGAAGAAGGACGCCATCGTCCTCGTCGTCTCGAACCCGGTCGACATCCTCACCTACGTCGCAGCCGACCGCCTCGACTTGCCGACCGAACGAGTCATCGGCCTTGGCACTCAGCTCGACACCATCCGCTTCCGCAGCCTCATCGCCCAGCAGCTCAAAGCCGCTCCGTCGCAGGTGAACGCGGTCATCCTGGGCGAGCACGGCGACAGCATGGTACCAATCTGGTCGACCGCCACGGTCGCCAACCTGCCGCTCGAAAAGCTCGCCGGCTGGAACCCCCGCCTGGCCGACGAGATCTTCACCCGTACCAAGGGCTCGGGCGCCGAAGTGATCAAAAAGAAGGGTGGCGCCGGGTTCGCCGTCGGCATCGCCATCCGCGACGTCATCCACTCGATCGCCCTCGATCAGCAGCGAATCCTGCCGGTCTCGACCGTGATCAACGGCACGTACGACATCCGCGACGTGGCCCTCAGCGTGCCGACCGTGGTCGGCCGCAACGGGGCTCTGGCCCGTCTGCAGGTCGAACTCTGGCCGAAGGAAGTCCAAGCCCTCCGTAAGAGCGGCCTGGTCCTCCGCCAGACCCTCGAAACGGTCCTCGGCCGCATCGGCCGGCGGAAGTAGCGGCGCCAAGTGAAACAGGCGTCCCGCCTGTTCACCAATCGAGCATCCAACCGAAAACGAGCATCCAACCCAAAACGAGCATCCGGGTTCATCCCGGATGCGAACTAACCGTCGGTAGCTCCATCTCAAACCGCTCCGCTCAAGCGGCCAAAATCCTTGCGAGTTCACCTCCGGGACAAGCCCGGAGGCTCGTTAGTCCGCCCCTACTGGCAAAGCGAGGCGTCGCCCTGCAAAGCTCTACAGCCGATCGAGCTGATCGATCCACCGCGCCAGCTCCGCCGTCTCTTCGTCGTTCAGATCGCGGGGATTCTCGCCCAGCTCGCGCTTGGTTACCGGGAATTTCATTCCTTCCAAGCGTCCCGTGAGAGCTTTCATCACGGCGGCCAGCGGCGACTTCTCCGCGACGGCGGTATAGATCGCCAAACGGCGAACCGGGTCGTTGTCGGGAAGCTTCACGCGCGGCGGGGGAATCGAGTCGGTGGCGGCGATGCCCCGAATGCGTTCCTGCTGCTGCAAACCGACGAGCCAGGCCATTGTGCCGCCTGCCTGCTCGCCGAAGGCGACGATTCGCGTGCGGTCGATGTTATAGCGGCCGAGCGCGTCGTCGATCACCTTGCGAACCAGGTCGTTTTCGGTCGCTTCCCACTTTTTGCCTTCGCCGGCAGCCGGCGCGACGACGATGAGCTGATGCTTCGCCGCCAGGTCCTTCCAGCGGGCGAGTAGCGCGTCTTTATCGAGGCCGTCCATGCCGTGCAGCCAAACGACGAGGGCGTGCGGCACTTCGGCGTGATAGTTTTCGGGCACCACGGCCCAGATTTCGTTCTTCTCCTCGGGGAGTTTCAGCTCCACAAGGCCCGTCGCCGGCGGCTCAGCTGGGGCGGGCAGCTTGCGAGCAACGGCCGGACGAAGCTCGGTGGGAATGTCGGTCGGCAGCAAGGCGGGAGTCAGTTCCAGTTCAAGCGTTTCTTCGCCGCGCTCGATCTTGACCTTCACTTTTTCCTTGGGATCGAGCCCGGCGACCACCTCCTGCCAACCGGCTGCATCGGTGGCCGACCTGTCGGCGATCGCGACGAGCTTGTCCCCCGCCTTTATGCCCGCTTCTGCGGCCGGGCTGCCGGGGAAGACATGGCGAATGACGACGCTCTTCGCATCCTTTTCACCGTCGCGCATCGGCAACAGGCCGAGGAACGGATGGGCGTACGGTTCCAGCTTTTCGGCCAGCTCGATGGTCGCTTCGACCCGCTCGTCGCCGCGTTTAAGCACCAGTTTTACTTGCTCGCCCGCGTAGTGCGGACCGAGAGCGTGTTTCAGTTCAGCCTGACGGCTGATCGGCTTGCCGTCGACTTCAACGATGACGTCCCCCGGTTTCACCCCCGCCTTGTTCGCCGGGGAATTCGGCGGGGCAGCGGCCACTTCGGCGGGAAGGGCGTAGATGTCTCCTTGCTTGAGCGACACGCCCAAGAGGCCCGGATGCAAATCCTTACCCGCTTTGAGCGTCTCGAGATGGGCGAAAATGTCCTCCAGCGGTACGGCGAAGCCGATGCCCGAGTCGTACCACTCGGCGCCGGCCAGCTCGCCGGTCTGCTGCGGCGAAAGCGGCACGAGCACGCCGAACACCCGGCCGCGAATGTCGCAGAGCGGCCCGCCGTAGTTGTTCGGCGAAATCTTTGCGTCAGTCTGCAGAGCCTTGCCCCAGATGCGATTGAGCGCGCTGACCACGCCGGTCGAAATCGCCGGCTCGGCCTGCTCGAACGTCCGTCCCAGGGCTACCGCCGACTGGCCGACGCGCATTTCGCTTCGCGGCACAGCCTGCGGAACAGCGAGTTTTTCGTCGGCGTCCACCTTCAGCAGGACGAGCATGCGACTTTGATCGCGGGCGACGATCTTGGCTGCTGCCCGCTTGCCGCTGGGGAGCGTGATGAGGATCGAGGACGGTTGCTGGACGAAGTTGAACGCGCTCGAAATGACGTAGCCGTCCTCCGAGACGACGAGCCCGGTCGTCGGGCCGGTTCCGACCAGCACCTTGCCGACCCGTTCGAGGCCGCCGACCGTCTCGATCCGGACAACGCTCGGGCCGACGCGTTCGACCACCGCGCGAAGGGCTTGCTCTTCGGCGGCCAGGAGATCGTCCTGGGCATGGGCATTTGTCGCTGCGACGGCGCAGAGCAGGGTGGTCAGCAGAAGGGCCGCGTATTTCATAGATGCGTATCTTTTCGCGGGGCTGCGAGGCAGAGCCT
>Ga0182737_1001123_pt1 | contig 28449 bp, 20 predicted proteins | sample eDN5th30CBELigOP_FD_128878 | JGI IMG/M metagenome (GOLD analysis project Ga0182737, IMG submission 128878) | Enriched Organic Plus compost microbial communities from Emeryville, California, USA - eDNA 5th pass 30_C BE-Lig OP (version 2) (version 2) ... | reverse complement strand
GCGACCAGTTGGTCGGCGTCGAGTGAGGCGACGTCGGCGGCTGTCGTCGAATCCTTTTCGTCGGCAGGCGGCGGCGTCTGTATGGTGGATGGCAAATTGCCCGTAGTGGGCAATTCCGGGGCGGTGTCGCTATTCGTGGGGCCATCCGGCGTGTCGGGACCAGCGTCTTCTGCGGGTTGGCTGTCCTGAGCGCTCGGCGTGGGAGAGGGGCTGGGAACTGGCGTCGGCGCATCGCTTCGAGAGCCGCAGCTTGCCATCAGCAGTAGGGTGAACATGCTCAGGCCAATCCGTATTCGCATCCGCTGCATCCTCCATCGTCGCTTGGACTGCGTGCCGCAACTGCCGAGCAGTTATACCTTTGGCAAGCGGCTTGCGGCAATCGCGCGCGGCACAGGCGTCCCGCCTGTGCAGCAGTCGACTCCCATCCCCCAAGCACAGACGCACAGGCGAGACGCCTGTGCCACGGCAGAATTGCCCTGGTTCCATGCATGCAACCCGCCTAAAATGCTGAAGTTACGCCGGCTCGCCCTCTTCTCGCTGCACAATGGGTTATCGCTCTCTCAAAAAAGTTCTGGGCGAAACGAACATCGAGCGGAAATGCCGCTGGCTGTTCGGCCTGTGCCTGTTTGTGCTGGTTCTGGTCGCGTTCGGTCTGGTCGACTACATCGGCGAACGGCTCGTTTTGCGCAACACGTATCAAAACGGCCACGAGTGGGTCCGCACGTTCCTGTTCGACAAGCACTGGGAAACGTGGGAAACGGACACCGCGTTCCGCGCCGTGCAGCAGCGGATGAGCGATGAACTGCTCGGCACCCGGCATGAAGCGTCGGTGCTGACGCCCGACCGCGGCCTCGTCGCCGACATGGAGGAGCGCAACGCCAATACGCGCACCGGTCGCAACTCCGAGCCCGTTCCGCGGCTGTCGCTCGCCCGCGACGCCGCCGAAGAGGAAATCCTGCTGAAGCTGCAGCGCGAGTTCGAAAACCAGCTCGCCCAGCGACAGCAGAAGGCCAATCAGGCTGCCTCCCCCGCCGTCGGTGAGCCGGGAGTCGGTTCGGTCGCCGATCTGCCCGACGTGAAACCGGCCGATTACCAGCACAGCCAATTGCCGATCTTCGCCACGCGTCCCGCGCCGGACGAAGGAAAGTTCTACTACTACGAGCCGGTCAACCTGAACGAAGGCTCCTGCTATAGCTGCCACGAATCGCAGTACGGCAAGTATTCGACCGCGGCGTCCGACATTACGGCCGCCGGCCACAGCGAGCTGCCGTTCGTCGTCGTCCGAGTCGCCCTCCCCTACGACGAAACTCGAACGGCAATCAACCGCACCCGAGCCATTCTGCTCGCCGTCGGCATTCTGACCGTCTTCCTCTCGATGGTCGCGCTTTGGATGGTGGTCCGCTACGTCGTCATCAAGCCGCTCGAGCACCTGCGCGAAGTGAGCGACGCCGTTAGCCGCGGCGACTTGCAGCAGCGAGCCGAAATCCACACCAACGACGAGTTCGAAGACCTGGCTGCATCGTTCAACAAGATGTTGCGCCACCTTACCGAGGCGCAAACCAACTTGCAGCAAGCCAACGCCGAACTAGACGCCAAAGTCGACGAGCTCGCGCAGCTCAACATGCGGCTGCACGAGATGAACCGCCTCAAAGGCGACTTCCTCGCCACGATGAGCCACGAGCTGCGCACGCCGCTCAACAGCATCATCGGCTTCTCCGAAGTGCTCGTCGACATCGACTCGCTCAACGAAAAGCAAAAGCGCTACGCCAAGACGATCCAAAAGAGCGGCCGACAACTGCTCGACATGATCAACGACATTCTCGACCTGGCGAAGCTCGAAGCCGGCAAGATGGACCTGAAGCTCTGCGAGTTTCGCATCGAGACGATCATCAGCGTCCAAGCCGACATGGTCCGCGCCCTCACGGAAGAGAAAAACATCGACCTGCAGGTCGAAATCGAGGACGATCTGCCCGTTCTTTTCCAGGATCAGGCCAAGGTGCAGCAGATCCTTACCAACCTGCTCTCGAACGCGATCAAGTTCACGCCCGAAGGGGGCCGCATCGTCGTCGGCGCTCGTGGCGACCGCCGCGGCTTCGTCGAAATTTTTGTTTCCGACACGGGCGTCGGCATCGCCGAAGCCGATCGCGAAGTGATCTTCGAAAAATTCCGTCAAGGAACCGTCGTCAGCCGCGACAATCTCACCCGCGAGTACTCGGGCACCGGCCTCGGCCTCTCGATCGTCAAGGAACTATGCAAATTGCTTGGCGGCGAAGTGAGCGTCGACAGCGAGCTGGGCAAAGGAAGCACCTTCCGCGTCCTCATCCCCTGGATGAAGGCCGACGCGCCGCAGGCGGTCAGCAAGTTGAACTCGAAGCTCGACGAAATGACGCGTCCCCGCCGCAAGGACTTCGAAGACGGCGCGCCATCGACCGAGCCGGCCGGCGTCGGCTCCGGCGAGCGAAACGGCGACCTCCGCTAGCTGGTCGCGTCGCCTCCCCCTCTTTCTGGCCGTCACCGCCAGTAAAGCATCTCGACCTGCTCGCCAACCTCATACGTCCGATCGCCCGAAGGGAAGAACGCGAGTCCGTCGGCATTGGCCAACGTGCGCAGGTCCCCCGAACCTTGCCAGGCGAGTGGCTGGATGCTCCGCGAAGCGCCGTCCCCGGTCCACGCAGCCGGCCAGAATGTCGGCCGGTTGCCCCGCTGAAAATGAGCAGCCGCCAGCGTAGCCGCGACGCGCGGCAGCCCGCTCGGACGATCTCCGAGCAATGCCTGCAGCGCCAGCAGCACGAACAACTGAAAACAGACGAGCGAGCTCACGGGATTGCCCGGTAAGCCGAACACCAGCGTTGTCCGCCCCTCCCACCGCCGCACGCCAAACCAAAGCGGCTTGCCCGGCTTGAGCTGCACCTTGTGAAAGACCGGCTCAACGCCCGCTTCGGCCAAAACGCGTGGAACCAAATCGAGCACGCCTTCCGAAACGCCGCCCGACAAAATCAGCACGTCGTGCCGCAGCCCAAGGTCAATCTTCTCTCGCAATTCGCCCGCCTCATCGCGGGCAATTCCCAGCCGAGCCACCACGCCTCCCGCTTGCTCGACGAGCGCGGCAAGCATGGGACTGTTGCTGTTCCGGATCAATCCGGGCGCCGGAACCACGTCGACGTCGACCAGCTCATTGCCAGTCGCCAGCACCGCCACTGACGGACGCGGGCGCACTTTCACACGTGCCCGCCCGACTTCGGCCAATAGGCCGATCTCGACGCCCCCCAAGCGACGGCCAGCCTGCAGCACGGTTTCGCCGCGGCGCATCGAAGCCGCTCGCCGCATGATGCTCTGCCCAGCCTTCACATCCTGTAGCAGCCGAACGCGCGGCGGCGACGCGGAAGGGACCATCTCGGTCCGCTCCACCATGAGCACTGCGTCGGCGCCTTGGGGAATCGGAGCGCCGGTCATGATTCGCGTAGCCGTGCCGGCGACCACTTCGCGCGTCGGCAACTGCCCCGCGACGACTTCCTCAATCACAACCAGCTCGTCGCCAGCCTTGACGGTCGTTGACTGAACGGCAAAGCCGTCCATCACCGACTTGTCGTACGGCGGCGAATCGATGTCGTTCGCCACATCCTCCGCCAGGACAAGTCCGAGCGCATCCGCGAGCGGCGTTTCGATGGGCAAGAGCGGCAGAGCGTGTGACAGCACTCGCTCCAAGGCTTCGTCGATGGTGATCATCGAGCGGGAGTCATCTTGAGGAAGTTCCGCAGCATGTCGTGCCCTCCCTCAGTCAAAAAGCTCTCGGGATGGAACTGCACGCCCACGACGGGCAGCGTCTTGTGTCGCACAGCCATGATCTCGCGCTCGCCGCCCGGAGCGTCCGCCCAGGCGGAGACGATAAAGTCGGGATTGAGCGTATCGGGCTGAATCACCAGGCTGTGGTAGCGCGTCGCCGTGAGCGGGTTCGGCAGCCCCTCGAACAGTCCCTGCCCGTCGTGTTCAATGCGGTCGGTCTTGCCGTGCATCAAGCGTTTCGCCCGTACGATCAATCCGCCGGTTGCCTGACCGATCGATTGATGCCCCAGGCAAACGCCCAGGATGGGAATTTCGCTCATGAAGCGTTCGATCGCAGCGACCGAGACGCCCGCCTCGGTCGGCGTGCAGGGGCCGGGAGAAACGATCAGGTGCGTCGGTTTGCGCTGGGCAATTTCGTCGGTCGTGATCTGATCGTTGCGATGCACCTCGATTTCGAGCGTGGAGTCGATTTCGCCGAGACGCTGCACGAGGTTGTAGGTGAACGAATCGTAGTTGTCGATGATCAGAATCATGCGTGCCCCATGGCGTCGCGTTGGTGCATCCGAGGCCGCGCCAGGCTCATGCGGGCACGGTACTCCCATCATAACGCAGCAGGGACGATTCGGTCAGGCTTGAGGTTCGCCGGGCGGAGTGATTTTGCCGTGGCGCAGGCGTCTCGCCTGTGCAAATTGCGGCTCGCCCGGCTGAAGTACGCTGCCCGACACTCCGAGCCAAGCCGCTAATTGAGACTAAACGGCGGCGGAAAGTTCGGCCCCTGCGGCGGCTGCTCTTCGAGCTGCGCGGTCAAACGTTCGATCAGCATCTGCGCCCGCCGATCGACATTCCACTCCGAAAGCAGCCGCTGCTTCAGGCTCAGCGGCAGGCTGAGCGAGAACGCAAACACATCGCAGAGCGCCCCCAGCGAAATCTGGTTGCTCAGCAGCTCGTCGAGTTCCTTGCGAACGGGCGAACGTTCCGGGGACAGTTTTCGAGCGAGGTCCGCCAACCGCTTTTGCAGGGCTGGGCGGGCAGCCTTGCCCGACGTGGGGTAATAGTCGTCCAGCCGGTCGACTTCCACCTGACGGAACGGCGTCGCCGCTGGAAGCTCGCGACGAATGGCTGCCCGATAGGCCCCCTGCAGCAGCAGGTTGAACCGACCGTCCGGCAGGCGATGGTGCGACAGAATCTGCCCCACGCAGACTACCGGCCAGACCTGCGGCCGGCCTTCGTAGTCCCGCTCCCAGCCGGGTTGCAACAGCCCCATCGCAATCAGACCGTCCGAGGCCAGTGCTTCTTCTACCAGCTCGCGATACCGCGGCTCAAAAACATGAAGCGGCTGAACAACTTGCGGAAACAAAACCAGATTCGGCAACGGAAACAGCCGAACCGCGCCGTGGGCGGCGGCAGGGGCGAATCGGAGATCCTCGAACATCGCCATGAACTAGCTCAGTAACGCGCTCTCCCGAGCGAACGGATCTGGTCGACCGACGTGCAAACTGGCAGCAATATAACCAATTCCTGCCTTGCTTTCCAGACATTTACGCAAGGCAGCGAAAATGGGCAACTTCGGTGCCCAGCTCTAGCGGATTTCCGCGAGCATTTCGCCGAGCAGTTCCATGGGCAATCCCACCACGTTCGACTCGCTTCCTTCGACGATGTGTACCCAGTCGAGGCCGTCCTGGTAGCCAAACGCTCCGGCTTTTCCCTCCCAGGCGTCGGTATCAAGATACGCAACCAATTCAGCGTCGCTAATGGGATCCATTACCAAACGCGTTACTGCGACTTTTACGTGGTGAGCATCTCCCGGCTTTTGCCAGAGGCACAAACCGCTGTAGACGTGGTGCTCCCGGCCTCGCATCAGTTTCAGCATTTGCTCGGCATGCTCGCGGTTAGCCGGCTTGCCGAGGATTTGGCCGCAACATTCGGCGACCGTATCGCAGCCGATGACAATTCCCTCACTGACGCCGGCGGCGACGTCTCCCGCCTTCTGCCAGGCAAGTCGGGCCACCAGTTCCGGCGGCGTTTCTCGGCTGCAGACGCCGCACTCCGCCCCCTCATGGGGAGGAATTACGTCAAACGCGTAGCCCGCTTCGGCCAACAATTGCCGCCGCCGGGGAGAACTGCTGGCGAGGATCAGTCGCTGCGACGACGTCATAAGGGTCGGTCGAAGAATTGGAGTTCCGGGTATTATGGCGACGAGGGAATTTCGGCCATCGCGTTGCTACTCGCAACGGCCGCCGCAATTCCCGATCGCGACTGCATGTTACCGGAAACCAACCGATGGCTAAACGTGGGGCATTGCCGCTGGAAGTTCTCTATGAAGACAACCACTTGCTGGTCGTCAACAAGCCGGCCCAGCTGGCCACGATGGGGGTCATGGAAGGCACGGCCAGCGTCGTCACCGAAGCCAAGCGGTATCTGAAGACCAAGTATCAAAAGCCGGGCAACGTCTACCTGGGCGTCGTCAGCCGGTTAGACACGATGGTCAGCGGCGTCCTCGTCCTGGCCCGGACCAGCAAGGCGGCTGCTCGCTTGTCGGAGCAGTTTCGCGAGTCCAGGGCAGAAAAAACCTACTGGGCAGCCGTGGAAAACGCGCCGCCCTCACCCGAAGAAACGCTAACCCATTGGCTGATCAAGGACGAGAAGCTGCGCCGCATGACCGTCGCCAAAACGCACGTCGCCGGGGCTCAGAAGGCCCGCCTGAGCTACACAACCGTGCGAAAAACGGCCAAAGCGACGCTGCTTGAAGTCAGGCTCGAAACGGGCCGGAAGCACCAGATTCGCCTGCAGCTCGCCACGATCGGCAGCCCCATCCTGGGCGACCGCAAATACGGCAGCCGGCAGCCTTTTCCCCATGGAATTGCCCTGCACTCCCGCCGGCTGGTGATCGAGCACCCTACAACCCGCAAAGAGATGACGTTCGAAGCCCCGCTCCCCGCCAGTTGGCGGCAGCTCGGCTTCGAGTCGCCCGGCCGACCCTCCTAAGGATGTCTGCCGCCTTAACGCAAACAGGCTTCCGACCGCGCACAAGCCCGGCGAACATTGGCAGGCGGGCTCGTTTTCGTTAGGCTAAGAAGTCGTCGCTGCCATTCTCTTTCGGCGGCGCGATTCTTATCCCACGGCACTCGTCACGGCTGGGTCCTGCAGCGACGGAGTTCGCTTCACTATGCCCCGTTCGATGTTTCGCAACTCGGCGCTCCTCAGCGGCCTGGTCACTCAAGACCAGATCGACGAAGCGATCGCTGCGCTGCGTCAGGCATCGGTCTCAACGCTCGCCGCTTCAACTGACGCCGACGACGCGTCGCTCGCGGCAAAGCTGGTCGAAATGGGGGCCCTGACGAAGTACCAGGCCGAGCAAATTCGCGCCGGTCGAACCAAACTCAACCTCGGTCCCTACATCATCACCGATTTCATCGGCCAGGGTGGCATGGGACAGGTCTACAAGGGCCTGCACCAGGTGATGGGGCGCGAGTGTGCCGTGAAGGTGCTGCCGCTGCACAAGTCGACCCCCGAAGCGGTCAACAACTTCATTCGCGAGATTCGCACGCAGGCCCGGCTCGACCATCCCAACCTCGTGCGAGCCTACGACGCGGGACGAGACGGCGACGTGCACTACCTGGTCACCGAATACATCGCCGGCACCGACCTGCGCCGCCTCGTTCGCTCGCAAGGCCCACTCACTCAGCAACAAGCCGCGAGCGTCGTGCTGCAAGCGGCCAAGGGGCTCGATCACGCCCACAAGTGCGGCCTGATCCACCGCGACGTAAAGCCGGGAAACATCCTGGTCACGCCGCGCGGCATCGCCAAAGTCTCTGATCTGGGCCTCGCCGGCTTCATGAACGAAGCCGACAGCGATCCGCGCGCGGGCAAGATCGTCGGCACCGCCGATTACCTGAGCCCCGAACAAATCCGCAACCCGCTCGAAGTCACGCCGCTGAGCGACATCTACTCGCTCGGCTGCACGCTCTACTACGCCGTCTGCGGCAAGGTGCCGTTTCCTGGCGGCACGGCGCGCGACAAGGCCCGGCGACACTGCGAGGAAACGCCTTGGCATCCGCGGCGGTTCAACCTGGAACTGCACGAGGAATTCGTCGACATCATCGCCGACATGATGGAGAAGAACCCAGCCGACCGTATTCAGTCGGCTGAGGAAGTGGTTGCCCGACTCGAGCAGTGGGCCGGCGAGACCAGCCCCATCGGTCAGCGGTCGCTGCGGTCGCAGTGGAGCGCTCCTCCGCTGATTGCCACAACCGTGGAAGAAGCCCGCAACGAAGTCAATCAAGACACCGACGGCGGCGAAGCATCCGCCAGCGGCACCGACCAGGCGAGCCAGCACTCGCAAGCGACCGCTTCGCTTCGTTCCGGAAGCGAGGACACCACGGCGCCGCGCACCGGCCGGCCGCGGCCATTCCCGCTATCGGGCCAGATGCGTCAATCGCTCGCCACGATGTCCCCCGCGTCGCTGATCGCCGTGACGCTGGCAGTGGCGGTTCCCGTGTCGATGTTCGCCGGCGCGTTGCTGGCCTCCCTGCTATTCTGGGCGCTGCGGTAGTGGCCGCTCGATCGCGCTCAGATCGACGTATCGCGGCTTAAGGACGTTCTGGCGCAGCTAGTGCGCTCGCATCGTTTGTTGCCGGGGCGGACGCTGGGTTCGCAACCGGCGACCTGCTACGGGCTGCGGCAAGCTGACTGGCCAATTGGTTCCCCGTTTCAGGGTCGAGAAACTTCAGCAGCAGTTTTCGGGCGTCGGCAAACAGCCGCTGAATGCGCAGCTCGGTGACGCGATCGCGCGAAGTGATCGACTGCTGCTGTTGATCGAGCACGCGCATCAAGTCGGCCCGCGTTTCGAGCGAGCGAAACTCTTCCAGCGTGCGCTGCGCTTCCTCGATCTTTCCGGCAGCCAGTTGCTTCTTGAACTGCGCCGCCACCAGTTCGCGCCGCGCCACGAGATCCATCACGCGGCTTTGAAAGGCAAGCACAAATCCCTCAGCCTGCAATCGGCCGTCATCGTCGACCACTTTGGCGACCAGTTCCGGAGCCTGCCCCGGTACGACCGGCAGCCGCGCCAAGAGTTGCCCGCCGCTGCGAACGAGCAGCGACATCACTTGCCCGTCGTTGCTGGGAAGCACAATCGAGCCGTCAATCGCCGTTGTACCCAAAAGTTTCGCTTCCGCGTCCCGGCCTTCGAATTGGAAAACATCGTAGCCGCCGAGCGGACGCGACGGGCTTGTGCGAGACTCCAGCACGAGCCGGGTTTCCGGCCACTCGGATCGCACCAGCAGCGCAAGCCGCTCGGTACGCTGGCCAGCCTTTGCTGGAATCGGCGATCGAAACCCCGACACCAATTGGCAACGAAGCTGCGCTCGCGTGACTTCGTCAACCCGCAACAGCGTCCAAGCAGGCACTTGAATCCCATTCGGGCTCGTTTTCCCCGAACGATCGCTGCGGCGGATGATCGGCCTAAGCGCGCTGTCCGGCTTGATGAGAAGCGGCGAATCCTCGTCGATCACCAATCCCCCGGCCCGCGTTCTCGCGACGATCGTATTGCCGTCAACCGATTCGATCTTGGCGACCGGAGTGAAGACGCGGTTCACCAGATCCCAGAGGATCGACTCAAGCGCCTCGACGCTCGGCGCTTCGCGCTCGGCAACGACGCTCCATTGCTGGGTCCGGCAATCAAGCTCGCGGGCTCGGACACGAAACCAACCGTCGTCCCGCGCGATCGAGACAAGGATCAACTTGTCGCGCGACAGAGCCTCGCTCGCTGCGTTCTGCACGTCGTCGACCGTAAGTCGGTTGAGCTCAGCTTGCGTCCTGGTCCGCAGTCCCTCAGCCGGAGGAACCACCTCCAGATCCCACGCGGCGCCATGCACCGTTTCGGCCCGTCGCGCGAGCCCTTGCGCCAGTTCTGCTTGCAAGGCGGCAGGAATGGTCGCGTCATCACACGCCAGCCAGACCTGAACCTGATACGGCGAGTACTCCCACGGCGCCTGGCCCAGGGCCGGACCGGCCGCCGCCAACCAGCCGACGACCAGCCAGGCAATCGCGAACCGATTTGTTACGCCGCTCCACACGAACATCGCTAGTTCCCCACCGTCTGGGGCGACAAGCGCCATTGTTCGATGTTCTGATAGAGCGACACCGGCTGGCGGCCGATCCCTTGCACCCCGCGGCGGTAAGCGAAGTGGTCGTACGTCTGCCACAGCGGGATCACCGTGACATCTTCGCTCAACAGCCGATGCAATTGCTGGAAGTGCTGGCGAGCCTGTTGCCAGTTGGTCGCAGAATCGATCTGCCGTAAGCAAAGCTGAATGAAATTGCTTTCCGCCGGCGCGAGCCCATCGAGCCCCAGCAACCGCCCCGCGTCAACGAGCGGTTCAGGCAGACAGGCTTCGACATAGAGCAGATCATATTTGGCGTTCTCGTCGAGAACTTCTCCGGGCGGCAGTTCGACCAGATCGACGAGCACGCCAATCGCCTTCCACTGGGCAGCCAAGGCCCGGCAAGCGATCCGCGCCGATTCGTCCGCCGGATGAGCCAGCGTCAACCGTTCGAGCGGGGGCAGTTTCTCGGTCCGCTGATCGAAAACGGCCTTCACCTCTCGCTGGCCGAGCAGCCGCAGCGTCAGCGCCAGTCGTGCGTCGTACGGTCGCGGCGCAATGCGTTGATCGTAGCCATACGCCACCACGTCCCCCGCCTCCGCAGGCGCAGGAAATGGAGCGCTAATCACGCGATAACCGGGGAGCGACGAGCCCTTCAGTAGCGCCCCGCGCAAAATCGTCTCGCGATCGCTCCCATACAGCAATGCCCGCCGAAACGTGCGATTGGCAAGATACGGATTGTGGCGCCGGACCACGATGATATGCGTGGTCGGCAGGCCTAGCCGCTCGACCACGATGGAGCGGTCCTGCCTCAATTCCGCAACATCGGCTGGGTACACGCGTTCAAGCACATCGATCTCGCCTCGCTTAAGCGCAAGAATCGCTCGCTGCGGATCTTCGAACGTTCGTTCAACGATTTCCGCAATCTGCCCTCGCGGCCGCTCCTCAGCTGCTGAAACAAACCGCGTAACCCCGTCGCTCGACGACAACTGTCGAAAGCGGCCACTCGCCTCCGACGATTCCCCCGCGCGGCCCAGCGCGTCTTGCAGCACCGCCTGCGGTAGCACATGCGGCCGCCGGAAGTCCACTGCGACCTGCCACACGTTTTCGACGGCGACCGACTCAATTAGCCGAGCCAAAGCGTCGGTTCCGCTGCTCGGCGAAGGTTTGGGAAGGAGAAACTGCGACAATTGATAGCCGTCGAGCGCCGGCCGACCGCTGGAATTCTTTCCGCTCTCGCCGGAACTTGCGCTCGGGTGAAGGCGAAACGTCAGTTGCCGCCCGTCCTCGCTGATTTCGGTTTCGCCAAAGGGACAGCGGTAAACGCCCCCTTCAGGGCCGGCGCTTTGGTACTCGAACAGCGGCAATTCCACGAGCCGGCCAGTTCGTCGCGCGGCGGGGTCAACCAGGCTGCGCTCGTCATGCCGCTTTGCGGTTGCCAAGACGCCGACGCGCACGAGTGGATACTTCTCAGCCATCTCGGCGGCGAGTTCATCTCCACCTTCAACCTGCGGCCAAATCTCCTGCATCCGCGAAAACGCGTCGTAGGCTGCAATGTAGTTCACTTCCGCCAGCGCCGCACGGGCCGCGTCTCGTTGCACGGCGGCTTCACTCGCAAGTTGGTCGCGCCACTTTGCCGTGAAGGGAAGAGCGGCGGCCGAGTACTTTTTCGTCAACCGATCGAGCAGCGTGCGGGCCGAACGATAGTCCCCTTTCGCGACATACGCGCCCACCAGCCGATCCGCAGCGCTGCCGAGCACCTGCGTCAGTGCAGGACCGTCGGCGGTCAGTTGATACTTGGGCGCTCGACTGTGAAGCTCTTCGAGCAGCCCCAGCGCTTCGGCATATTTGCCCTGTCGAAATGCTCCGCCAGCCGACTGGTACAAGTACAAATGATGGGCCTCGTCGAGGCCGCTCGTTTTCGGATAGTTCGAACGGAGGTGCAAAAGATAGTCGTAGGCCTGATCGAACTTGCCTTCCGTCGACAGCTTCTTGAGTTCGGCCAGCAACAAATCCTGAAACTGGTCGTATCGGGCAATGTGCCGCCAGGCGACTTCGTACTCACGCCCCGTCTCGAGCAGTTTCACGACCAGCTTGTCGGTCGACCTGGGCTTTTCCGGCGGTTTCCCTCCGGGAAAGGAGATCGGCGCGATCCTGATCACTTCGCTACCGTTCGCCTCATCGAGCGTTATTTGATCGAACGGGTCTTGTTCGATCAGCGAGCGACTCTCGTCCTGACCGATGGCAAACGGCGCGCGCAGCAAGAGCGCAAACGCGAGCGTACAACCAACCAGTACGGCGGCTGCGATGCGACGTCGCGCGAGTTCGCGGCAATTCAGGGCCATGACTATTGCGGCCTCGGCAAATTGACCAGGTGCAACGTCCCGTCCGCGCCTCCGACAAGGATCCGCTGCCCCAAAATCCACGCGGCGCTCCCCAGCGGCTCTCCCACGTTTAACGCGGCGATTTCTTCGCCCGTTTCGGCATTAAGCCGGGCGATCACGCCGCTTCGATGCGTCACGATCAGCTCGCCTTCCTTCGCCAGCGGCGCTCGGGCGAGTTCGCCATGGGCAAGCTCATGCTTCCACGCCAATTGCCGATCGGCGCCAATGCAAAATAGCGAATGATCGTCGGCTGCGAACACACGACCATCGACGGCGACCGGTCCGAATTGACACCGCCCCGTCAGCGGCCAGGAACCAACCGAAGCCAGATCCGTAGCTTGAAACGCCCGTAGCTGATCTCCCGCTTCGGAGCGAACGACGCCGAATACCGCGTCGCCAACAGCGGCAAGCGGCGACTCGATTGGTCCCTCAAGCGGCTGCTCAACTTTGGCGGCCAAATGCGGCTGCGGCTGTTGCTCCACGGCAATGCGGAAGATTCGAGACAAACCGTCGGTCACCGCCGCATCCGAACCATCGGGGGGCAGCGACGCCGGCGTTGTCCAGGCGAGCGCAACGCCCGCTTCGAGCCTCGGCTGAAACGGCCGAACAAGCTCATCCCCCGTCTCCGGCGAAAGGAGCAAGACGCGTCCGGTGCGAAGTGGCGTCAACAATCCACCTTGAAAGATCGCGGGCGGCGCAGTTGCGTCGGCGACGGAAATTGGCGCCTTCACCCAACGAGTCCGATTTTCCGCAGCCGAAACGTCGTAGACGAGCGTTTGTGGCGATTGCTCAAAGTTGGAACAAACGACTCGCCCTGGAACAATCTCGGTGGCATAGCGCAGATTCAAAGCGCCGGTCCCTGGAGGGGGGCTGACCGTAGGCGAATCGACATAGCCGGCCGCCAGCGCCCCCCGGTCGAGTTCGTACACCTTTCCCGCCGCCGTGATGGCGACAAGCTGGGCCCGGGCGTCGCTCGCCATCGCCGCAACGATGGGAGAGGTCAGCGAACATTGCCACTGCGCAGTTCCATCGGCGGCCCGACAGGCCTCAACCTGAACGCCGGGCAATCGCGGTCGACGGCGTACGTGGATCAGCGTTGAGCCCAAGAGTCGCGGCGGGGCCAGGAAGGCGTCGTCTTGATACAGAGACCAAACGCGAGACAGCTTTTGCACTGCGGCTTGAATCTCGTAGAGCGAGCAGCGCCGGCCGGCAACCCAAAGCTGGTTTCCTTCAAGCGTGTGATAATAAGGGACAGGTTGTGAATCGGTCGCCGCCACGCGTCCGAGTTCACGAACCGATTGTTTATCGCCGGCTGCGTCGACTTCAAAGACCGAAATCTCTCCCAAGTCCGTCACCGCCGCCGCGCGCCGACCGCTCGTACTCAGCGGAGTGGCAATTCGCCCCTTCAGGCGGAACGGAGACTGTGGCTCCGTCAAATCACCCCTTTCGCCGCTCGGTTTCAGGACGTGCAACAGCGAATAGTCGTTCCCGGGCGACTCAGGAATGAGCAGATGTTCCAGCACAACGACCGGCGGCGCGAGAATCGCGCCAGCCGTGTGCCCCAAGTAGTGTGTCCGTTCGCACGCCAACGATTGGGCATCGAGCACAAACACTGTTGAGTGTTCGCCGAGTTGGTAGAGTCGATTCGACTTGCTGTCGACGCCTGGGCCGACCGTCAGCCGCTGCGGCAATTGGGCCAATGCGTTTACGACGCCGTCCGCCAGTTGCACCGAAAAAACCTTGCCCGACGCCGTGGCGACGAATGCCCGATCGCGCAGAATCGCCGGCTCAAAGGCCCGCTCCCCGAGTTCTTGCCGCCAGACAAGCTCGCCGCTTGCCCCTTTCAAACGTAGGAGCGCATTCGACCGCCGGTCCAGCACAAGTACGTCGGAGTCGGGAGTGGAAGCAAGAGGAACCGGTTGGGCCGTACTCTCCAAACCGACATAGCGCCGCCAGCTCACGCGACCAGTCTTCGCCTCAATGGCGTAGACAGCGCCGTCGAGCAGCGCAAACGTGCGTATCCCATCGCCAACTTGCGAGTTTTCACCACTGCGATCTGCGAGCACAATGCGAGCGCCGACCGGCTTGGGGTCGTCGGTCACGGCGGGCGTGCCGGGATTGGTTACGGTCACCAGTTCGCGCTCGCGCTGCGCAATGGCGAGCGTCGCAGTAGCGAGACTCTGGTTTGCCGATAGCGCGGGGTAGGATCGCAGCAACGTCCTGCGAATCTCATAGCCCTTCCCCGCGTCGCCAGCCTTGGCGGCCGCTTCGATCTTGGTCAGCGCGTCTTGCAGAGCCTGGTCCTGATCGATTCCGCGGCGGGCAAGCTGCAGCTTGTCGAGGATACCGTTGATACGGCCTTCGATATCCTTCCGCAGAGTCGCCGGAATGTAGGCCGGGTTCGTTACCAACTGCATCGCCTCTTCGGTCGACTTCACGAGCTGCTGACGCCGCTCGCTGTCCTGGGCGTCTTGCGCTTGCTGGGCGAATGAGTCGGCGATCGTGGGCAGCAGTTGAGCCAGATCGGGCCGCGCTTCCGCGAAGCTCGGTTCGTTCTCAATTTGCGGCAATACTTCGGTCGCGCGCTTTAAGCTGGCGGCGGGATCTTTCGAGCCGTCGCCGAGTGTCCGAATTTGCGAGATCCCCCGGCGAACGCGAGCCAGACTGGCGTTTTGGTCGTCGGGGTATTGCTGTAGGAACGCGTCGTAGCCGGCAAAGGCGTTCGGGTACGCGCCTTGGTTGTATTCCGCCTCGGCCATGGCGAACATGTCGGCCGCCGAACCGCGAGTCAGCGAGAAGTAGAGCAAGGCGAAGACCACGCCGATCGCGCCCAGCAATCCACCGCCCACCAGCATTAGCGGAGAATCCCACTGGTTGCGATTCTTCTTAGGCGGCTTGGTCGGGGGCGGCTGCTGACCGGCAGCGGACCGGCCGGTAAGCGGATCAACGGGCGTCAATCCGGCGCCACCCAGTAGCGGATCGGACAGCAAATCGCTTCCGCCGAGCGGCGCGAGCGGATCATCCGGACCAAGCGGAGTGAGCGATGGAATTGGCTCTAACCCGTCGATAGGCTGTAGCCCATCGATAGGTTGCAGGCCGCTGTTGACCGGTTTCAGCTCGTCCTTTGGCTCCAAAGTTTCGAGCGGTTTCATTCCGCCAATCGGTCGCAGCGGCGCTACGGGCCGGGCCGGTGCGATCGGCCGCAAATCGGTACTCGGGTCCGCCAGATCCATCGGCGCCGTGACGCTGGACGGACTTGGCCGCGCCGGTTGTTTGGTGGGGCGTTTTGCGAGGTCGCCTGGCGAGTCAGGAGCCTTCGACTTCGCTGGAGGCGTCGGACCTTGCGACTTTACTTTCGGCTCTTGCTTCGCGGGCGGCGGAGGTTCCTCGGGCTCGAGCAGCAGGACTTCGTCGTCTTCCGCGGCAGCCGGCGGTGGGGCTGGCTTGGGGGATGGGGCGCTTGCAGGCGCCGGGGCGAGCAGATCCTCGCCGGCATTACTCTGGCTGACAGTCGCCAGGAGTCGCCGCCCCTGGAACTCCGTCAGGTGCCCTTGCTGCTGCAAGGTTTTGACGACTTCCTCAGCCGACACGGCGCGAGGGGATAGAGCAACTTGCTGGCGCAGCTCCTCGGCCGCCTGCTCGTCCAGCAATCCCTGCTGCTGCGCTAAGTCGAGGATTTTCAGCGCCGACATTCACTCTCCTCGCAGTCCCTATTCTGTCGCCGTGACCGCACGCTTGATCTGTCTGCCCACTTCGGCAGTAGAACGAGCAGGCTAGACATTCCATTCTACTTTGCCACACTCAGCCATGCAGTGTGGCAGCGATTCAAGCCGAGGTGCCGTCGCTGTAGTGTTGCGACAGGATATAGAACTCGTATCGGCCGTTCACCTCTCGTACGCCGAACACCGTCTTCCGCACCTCGGCAATCCGCCGCGAGCCCATTTTGGCGTTTTCGAGCGCCAGCAGCGCCTGGTAGGTCTCCGGCGTATAAAACTGAAACACCACCTTGCCTTGAGGATCGACCCCCGCCTTTTTTGCCAGGATCCGGTCCGCTTCGCGGAGCTGTCCGCTGCGATGCAGGAATCGCAGCCGCTTTTCGTTGCGTGGATCGCCAGTTCGAACCGTCGGCTTCGGGGCCGAAAACTTCGAAATGTAAGTCACGTTTGGATCGCCGCCCCCCGCGACGCCAAGCTCCACGCCGAAGAAATCGAGCTGTCGGGCGTAGGTCTCCAGATCCGTGGCCGCCATCTGCACTTCCCACCGCTCCCAGGCCGGCACGCCATCCGATGTGCCCGGTCCTCCCGGACCAACACCCCGCCCATCTCCCATTCCCGAGCCGTCACCGCGTCCCTGCCCGCCGGACAAATCCTCCAACGTGAGCTCGGGAGTTTCGGTAACGATCGCGGCGATCGACTCCAACGAGCCTTCTACCGGCGGCTGCTCGTTGGGGAGGTCTTCAACGATCGGTTCTTCGAAATCTTGCTGTTCGCCCGGGGCCACCGAGTCGCCACGGCCGCCGCCTCCCACGTCTTGCAGCACCTGCACCGCCGGCGCGGGAGTCTTCCAATCGATCCGCGACGAGAGCCAAACAAGGAACATCAGCCCCGTAATCACGCCGAATACGATCAGCACGGCGAGCAACAGGCCCGAAACCTGATCGTAGCGAGAAACGCCCAGTTCCACCTTCACGGAGGAGTCGCCCGAATCGCCTGGAGAACTGGCCATGAATACAATGCGAACTTGAGTGAGAGGCTATTCCAGCAACTCGCCGTCGGGACGAATGGAGAGGAACCACGCGGTCCATGCTTTTTGGGCTTGCTTGATCTCTTCGCGAGTCGCGCCAGGCTCCAGCCCCACGCCGTCAATCTTCCGGCTGATGAACCGCAAGGCCTTATCCGCCTCCAGCACCACGCGCAAGTCAGGGTCGGTCAACGCGTACAGTAGCGGCGGCACATTGTCCAAGTCTCGCGTCGCGCCGAGCGAACGAACGGCGATGATGCGAGCGTCTGACGATTCGGCGCGAACGAGCGCTCGCAGCCGAGCCAGTTGTCCCGAGCGTTTGCCGATCTCGGGGTCGAGGCGAATCGCCACCGTCGACGCCGCCAGTTCGGCAACCTCCGGATTGCCTTCGTCTTCGACGAGCGAAAGAAGTTCGTCCACGGAACCGGAGAGCGGAGTCTCGACCAGCTTGCCGTTGTTTTCGCGAATGTCGGCCGTGTTGGCCGGCAGGCCCATTCCGCCCCGCAAGATTCCGTTTCCCAAATCGACAACGCTCCGCGTAATCGCCTTGCGGGAACTGCGCGAGAGAAACAACACGCCAAATGCCGTATTGAGTGGATCTCCCTCGGTGTTGCCCTCCGACCAACTTCCGTCCGGACGCTGCGCTTTCTTCAGGTAATTAAAGCCGGCCGTATACCACTCTGGCTCTGCCGGAAAATCGAGTTCGAACAGCTCCCGGTACGACCGATACCGCTCGTAGCCGTACATGAAGTAGTGGTTGTACTCGGGGGCCGGAATGCTGAACCGTTTTTCAAACCAGGCGTTGCCGTCAGTAATTGCGCGGCGGAACAGGGCTGGATCGACGGCCGCTTTCCTGCGACCTGCAACCGCCTCTTCCTTTTCGATGGCCACCAAAGCTGACGGAAGCTTTTTCTTCTTCGGTTCCTGTTCCTCGCGACCGGGCATCAACATCAAGTCGCCAAGAATGTACAGCGAACCCAACCCGGCTGCGGTTCGCGACTGCGTTTGCGTGTCCTGCGGCACACGGTTGAAGTTGCCGGGGTCGATGGTGTGGTACCCCCATCCCCCGGAAGGATCCTGGGCGCGAATCAAGTAGTTCGCACACCGCTCAATCGCCTGAATCGGAATCTCAAAGCCGTGGCGATGAGCCATCCACATGCCAAGCACGGCGTACTGAGTCTGCGAGTTGTCGCCAGTCGGCGATCCGTCGTTGTACCCCCAACCGCCATTCGCCTTTTGACGCTTCAACAACGCGTCAACATATTTGGCGATCGTCTGTTTTTCTGCTTTGGGATCCGCTTCGCAGAGGAAGATGAGGGCGCAGCCCAGGCTGTAGTTATCGACATTCAGATCGGCGGGGTTGGACTCGCGACACCGCTTCAGCGCGAGCTGGATCTGCTTGTGCTGCAGATCGCGGCCGTTTTTCAGGAACGCCAGAGCGATCAGGCATTGACCGCCCAATCGATGCTCATTGTGGTTCTCGAGGAACTTGAGAGCCCGTTCGATCGTCTCATGCACTTCCGGCGAGTCGGCCGACACGGCCCACGCTGGCGGCGCAAACGCGAGCACGGCGACCATCCAGGCGGCAAAGGCCGCCCACAGACGATTGGGCCGGTAAGAGTCGACTCGAACGCGCATGCAGCCAACCTGGATTTGCCCGGCGGAGAAGGAACTTGGGCGGAAAAAGAATGGACGTCCGAAAGCGGTTTCCCCCACGACGCCGGTGGAAATACCCCCGTTCGTCCATACCTCGGATGCTACTGGGGCCTGCAAATCAAGTCAAGCAATCGAGCGATTCAACTAGTTGCCAGGATTGAAGTTCGATTATCTTCGCCGAGGCCCTGCCTGATCGATGGCGATTGAGATTGATCGGCATCCAACCTAGAATGCGAACCTACCTCTCCTACCTACCATTCTCGCACCCCTTGAGGTATCGAATGTCCCGCCCGCTCTATTTTTCACTTTGCCTGTCCGCCCTGGCTCTGATTGCTTCGACCGCCGTTGCCGAAGAAGGCTTTGTTCCGCTGTTCGACGGAAAAACGTTGAACGGCTGGCAAGGAAGCACGAACGGTTACGTCGTTGAAGACGGAGTGATCGTCTGCAAGCGGGACGGCGGAGGTAATCTCTACACGGAGAAGGAATACTCCAACTTCGTCTTCCGCTTCGAGTTCAAGCTGACCCCCGGCGCGAACAACGGCGTCGGCATCCGCACGCCCCTTAAGGGCGATCCGGCGTACGTCGGCATGGAAATCCAAATCCTCGACGACTCCGCGGACGTCTATAAGAACGTGCAGGACTGGCAGCGTCACGGCTCGGTCTACGGCATCATTGCCGCCAAGCGAGGCTTCCTGAAGCCGGTCGGCGAATGGAACACCGAAGAGATCATCTGCGACGGCCGCAAGATTAAGGTGATTCTCAACGGCGAGACGATCATCGACGGCGACCTCGACGAAGCCAGCACGCCAAAGACCTTGGACGGTAAGGACCACCCAGGCCTGAAGAACGAGAAGGGACACATCGCCTTCTGCGGCCACGGCGCCCACGTGGAATTCCGCAACCTGCGGATCAAAGAGCTAAAGTAGGCAGCCGCCTCGGCGAATTGCTGAATCTCTCAAGTCCGGTGGCCGATAACACCCATGCGAGGTTTTATCGGACCACCGCGCGCCGATCGAACCGCCGGCCGATGCATGCATCGGCCGTTCTTCATGCAAGGTCCAGGGAAGGAACCGACGCATGTGGTTGCGCCAATTGCCGTTGCCGAGGGCGGCCGAGCGTGGACTCCGTCCAGCGCTCACTGCGGCAATTTTGTTTGCCTCCAGCTCGTCTACCGTCTTTGCCCAGTCGTCCGTTGCCGAAGCGGCCGGCGGGCAAAAAATCGCGACCAGGAATCTGCTGACGGTGATCGTCGACGGCGGGCCGCTGATGTACCCCATCGCGTTCTGCTCGTTCGTGCTGACGGTGTTCGTCTTTGAGCGAATCATTGCGCTCCGCCGTGGCCGTGTGATTCCCGGCCCGTTCGTCAAACGCATCCTGGCCCAGCTCAAGGAAGGCCAGCTCGACCGCCAGCAAGCGCTCGACCTGTGCGAAGAGAACGGCAGTCCGGTCGCCCAGGTATTCGCCGCCGCGATGAAGAAGTGGGGTAAAACCTCGGTTGAGGTTGAGCAAGCCATTCTCGACTCGGGCGAGCGAGTCACCAATCATCTCCGCCGCCACTTGCGGCTGCTCAATGGCATTTCGCAAGTTGGTCCGCTGCTTGGCCTGCTCGGCACGGTGGTCGGCATGATCATGTCGTTCAACGGCCTGGCGGCGTCGGGGGGCGAAGGTCAAAAAGAAATGCTCGCCGGCGGCATTGCGCAGGCGCTGCTCACCACGGCTGCCGGCATGCTGGTCGCCATTCCCGCCCTTATCGCCTACCTGTACTTCGTCGGCCGGGTGGATCGGCTGATCACGGAGATCGACGCCCTCGGCCAGCAACTCGTCGAATTGATCTCGGCGGAAGCCATCGCCGACAGCAAGGCCAGCCGCAAGAGCAAAGCGGCGTAAGCGCCCGGATCGCGAGAAAGGAATCGAGCGATGCCGCTGAAAATGCACGAAGACGAAATGCCGTCCATCAATCTCACGCCGATGGTCGACATTTTGTTCCAGCTCATCATCTTCTTCATGGTGGGAACCAAGTTCACCGAAATGGAGAAGAAGATCGACCTCTCGGTCCCTAGCGTGGCCACCGGCGCGAACCTGCCCGACGTGCCGGACAAACGGGTTGTGAACGTCTACCGCGATGGCCGAATCGAACTCGACTCGCAAACGGTTTCGCTCGAACAACTGCAAAGCGACCTGGCCAACTGGCGCGTTCGGGCTGGCAATCCGAGCGTAATCGTCCGCGGCGATGCGGAAGGTCCGCTGCAGAACGTAGCCTCGGTCCTCACTGCTTGCCGCGATGCCGGCATTTCCGACATGGGCATCTCGGTGCGAGTGGACAGGAAACAACGGTAAGTCACGTGTCGCTCCCTCCCCACCTACTGGCGATCGCCGCAGCGCCGAATCAGACGCTGGCGATCGTGCTGCTTTGTGGATTCGGGCTGCTGACGTTCGGCTTGCTCGTGCTCATGTGGACGCGCTGGGGCCAAGCCCAGCCGCTGGCCAAATGCGTCGGTCTGTCGGTGCTCGCGCACCTGCTACTTCTCATCTACGCCTACGCGACTCAGGTCTTCTACGACGTCCCGGGCAACCCCGACTCGGAAGTGTTCGAAGTCCGGCTGGTCCATACAGATGACGATGTCGACGCCTCTCCGTGGGTCGATCCCAATGCCCTTGTCCTGTCGCCGGACGATCTGGACCTGATGGCGCTGGGCGCTCCGGGCGAGGATGACCATCAGGCGCCAGGCGCACAGCCGGAATCCGCTGAACCAGCGGAACCCAGCAACTCCGCCCCTCCGTTGCTCGCTGCTCCGCCGCCCGTCGAACCGGCCAACGAGAACGTGGCCGACGCTTCGCCGCCGGAGCAGGATTCGAGCGAAGTGCCGGAATTGGAACCGTCGCCCACCGAAATCGCGCGCGACGAAACGCCGTCTGCGCCACTTCCCGCCGACGAGATCACTCCGCCGGAATTTGCCGATTTGGCCCCCGCGGAAGAGTCCGCGACGCCGCCCGAGCCGCCGAGTTTTGCTCGGCAGGAGATGCCGGAGCCGCCTCCGTTTCCTGCCCCGCAAGCCGAGGCGGGCACAGTTCCCGTAATCGCCCCTTCTGTGGCCGAGGGCGGAGCAAGCACGGCAGCCCCGCTACGCCGGATGGGAGACGGCAAGGAACTGCCCAAGATCTATGCAGCCCGTATCGCAGCCGACAGGCTCAAGGTTGCAGAACAGCACGGTGGCGACGCCAACACCGAAGCCGCCGTCGCCGGCGCGCTCGAATGGTTGGCCGCGAATCAAAGCCCCGACGGCCGCTGGGACGCCGACAAGTACGGCGCGGGCCGCGAAACGATGCTTCTGGGACACGATCGCGGCGGCGCGGGCGCCAAAGGAGACACCGGCATCACTGGCCTGGCACTCCTGGCGATGCTTGGCGCTGGAAATACGCACCTCGAGGGGAACTACCGCGAGAACGTCCAGCATGGGCTTGAATTTCTCCTTCGCAGCCAGGCGGCCAATGGCAGCTTGCAGGGCGAAGCCGAGCTCTTTGCCTCGATGTACTGCCACGGCATCGCAACGCTTGCCCTTTGCGAAGCTTACGCGATGACCGGCGATCCTCGTCTGCGTAACGGCGTAACTCGGGCTATCCGCTATACGCTCGACGCACAACACGTCACCGGCGGTTGGCGCTACCAACCGGGCGACGCCGGCGACATGAGCCAGTTCGGCTGGCAGGTGATGGCCCTCAAAAGCGCCGAAATCGGCGGGCTGCCGATCCCGCACGAAACGCGCGTCCGCATGACTCGCTTCCTGCGTTCGGTCACCTCCGGCCGGCGAGGCGGTCTGGCTAGTTACCGCCCCGGCGAACGCCCCTCGCGCACGATGACGGCGGAAGCGCTTGTCTGTCGCTCGCTGGCGGGTATCGAAAACTCCTTCGCGGCAATGGACGAAGGCGGTCAGTTTATCATGAGCGAACTGCCCGGCAGCGGACGAACCGACTTCTACTATTACTACTACGCGACACTGGCCATGTATCAGCGTCAGGGGAGCGATTGGGACCGCTGGAACAAAGCATTGCAAAACAAGTTGCTACGCGACCAACGACGCGATGGCGAGTTTGCCGGCAGTTGGGATCCCGACGCGATGTGGGGAAGTTACGGCGGCCGCGTCTACTCCACCGCGCTCGGCGCTCTCTGCCTGGAAGTCTATTACCGCTACTTGCCTCTCTACGACAACGACTTCACAGGCGAGCCTCGCTGGACCGAGCGTCCCGGTTGGCCGCTGCCACGCTAACCGGCACTTGCCACAATTGTGGGCTGCTCGCGTCCGCAGATAATGAAGGCGAACCGCCAAACTCACGCACCGATCACGCCATGAGCCGCAATCGCCTCCCTCCCGGTCAACAACTCGCCGCCGCGGGAAAATGGCCGGTCGTAGGTGAACGCAGCCCAGCCGAGTCCACCGCCCCCTGGACCGTCACCGTCAGCGGACTGGTTGATCGGCCGCGCACCTGGACGCTCGCTGAACTGGCAACGCTCCCGCAAGTCGTTCGCACGCTCGACATCCACTGCGTCACCCGCTGGTCGAAGTTCGACGTCCGATTTGGCGGCGTCTTGCTGGAAGACGTTCTGAAGCAATCCGTTCCGTCGACCTCAGCCCGCTATCTCTCGTTCGTAGCCCGCAGCCCGCGACAGCACAGCACGTCGTTGCCGCTCGACGAAGCCTTAGGCCTCGAAACGCTGCTTGCCACCACCGCCGACGATCAGCTGCTTACCAGCGAGCATGGCGGACCGATCCGAACTGTTGTTCCCGGCAAGTACTTCTACAAAAGCCTGAAATGGCTGACCGAAATTCGCGTCCTCGACCGCGATGAGCTCGGCTTTTGGGAAGGCAAAGCAGGCTATCACAACGAAGCCGATCCTTGGCGCGAGCAGCGCTACGTCGCCGCCAACCTCAACCGCCTGCAAGTCGCCAAAGCCTTTACGCAGCGGAACTTCGCCGGCCTCGAGTTCCAAGCCTTGGAAGCCCGCGGCATCACGCTCGAAGGCCTCAACGCCGCCGCCGCCGTGCTTCGGAACGCCGACTTCCGGCAGGCGCGTCTGCCGAAGGCGAATTTCGAGCGGGCCAACCTTTCGAACGCTCGCTTCGAACAGGCCGACCTGCGCGAAGCCTCGTTCCGTGACGCGGACGTTGAAGGCGCCGACTTCTCGGGCGCCGACCTGCGCGGCTGCGATTTCCGCGGCGCCTCGCTCCTCGGCGTCACGTTCGTGGGCTCGCGCGACGGGGCCGCTGCCGCTTCTCCCGCCGCCGCAGCCATCGTCGATTCCACGACTCGCTTCGACGCGGCCCAGTTCGACCAGCTCTTCGACGTGCAAGCCGCCTACCTCCGCAGCCAGCTCGTTTAAGCGACAAGCTTACCGCGCCAAGCCAGGCTCCCCATCCTCTCACCAGGAACGCGCCCCTAACGAGATTCCAACGACTATTTCTGGCGCGAGCGTCGCCGACAATTCGATTGGGTTAAGTAGTACCCATTACGTCGACCTGAACGAGCGAAACTCCATGACCAGCTATCTTCGCAGCCTACTGCTTTCGACCTTGCTGATCGCTGGTTTCGCTAGCACTGCGGCCGCCATCCCGCCGTCGTATCTCATCCTGCGACGCGCGGAAGGGCCAGGCCCCCACAACATGCCCGGCAAGCCGCCAGCCTACGTGCAGCCGGTTCCGGGCTACGGCTACGCCTACGGCTGGTTTGGCGCCACGCCACGGGCTCACTCCGACCGCAGCTACGGCTACTACCGCGAATACACGCAGTGGGGCTTCCGCTAATCGCTCGGAGCCGTTGAAAGCCCCGAGCCATTACGCCACGCTCTTTCGGCAACTCAGACTACTGCCGGGTCGCACCGAAGAAGAAGCTGAAGATCTGCTTGTCGTCGGTGTCGGCCATCGCCACCGGGAAGGCGAAGTCGAAGGCGAGCGGCGCCGGGCCAAGCGCCGGCACGTTGATACGCAAGCCAAAGCCTGGCGCAACGCGGAAGTTCTCGCCGTGGATCGCGATTTCGCGTTCCACCGTACCGAAGTCGCAGAAGACAATGCCCTTCAGCATGTCGTCGGCTGTGATCGGGAAGATGTACTCCACCGAGTTAATCCAGCGGAACTCACCACCGACCCGCACGCCCATATCGACTGGCGACGCTCCGCGGAACGCAAAACCACGCAACGTCGAGAAACCACCAGCAAAGTAGTTCTCGAAAATCGGCGTGTCGCTGCCGCTGAAGCCGACCTTCGTGTTGTACGCCAGCACGTGCCGGCCCGAGCCGTCGGGACGCTCTCGCAGCATCCAGTACTTGGCGAAATCGATTTCCGCCCGCGGATAGTCGTACGAGCCAAACGCCTGCTCAAACGAAAGTTCCACCAGGTGCCCTTCGGTCGGAGCAAACGGCAGATCGCGCGTGTCGTGCGTGATCGAGGCCCGGCCGCTGAACAGATCGTTCTTGCCCAGCGCGTCGTCGAGTTCCGGCACGCCGAGCACGCGCGGGTTGAACACGCTCACGTTTTCCGCCCGGAACGACGCCGCCACCGACAAGTCGGGCGTCAAGCGATAGCCGAGCCCCAAGCGTCCGCCGTAACGCGATTCGTCCCAGTCGTAGTAGTTGCGGTCGAAGTAGTACGCGCTGGCGTTCATGCTCACGTTGCTGCCGAACAGGTACGGCTCGGTGAAGCTCACCAAATAGCGCTGCACCTGGCTACCGGGCTGCAACTCAACGCGGAAGCCTTGCCCTGCCCCGCGCCACGCGTTGCCGCTGGTCAGGTCGGCCCAACTGGTGGGAACGCGCGTAATGTCGAAGTTTCGCTCGTCGATCGTCACCTGCCCCGTCACGCCGGCGTCGGAGTTCACCGCCACGCCGAACATCAGTCGGCCGGTGCGAGTCTCTTCCACCAGAATGTCGAGCGGCGCGGGAGTGCCGAGCGGCGGCTCACCAGGAACGACCGACGGCGGATTCCAGCCGGGATACGGCGGCGGCGTGAACACGCCCCCCGTTTGATCCGCGGGCGGAGGCGGCGGCAGCGTATAGCCGCCAGTGGCCGGCTGATAGGTCGCTTGCGGCTGAGCGTAGGGCTGCGGAGCGGAATAGTTCGCCGGAGGAGGAGCGGCGAACGGCTGAGTTGCCGGCGCTGGCGCCGGCGTCACTGTCGGCTGACCGAACTGATAGTTCTGGCCATAGGGCAGCGTCGATTGCGCGACCGGCTGAGCCGTGTACGGCGCGGGATACGGATTGGCGACCGGCGTGCCGCCCGAAACGGGAGTCGGCCCGCGACGATAGTCGTCTGATCCCGGGGCGTAGTCTTGCCACAGGTTCGCGGACGGCGATTGGCCGCGAACAATCAGCCCATCCTCATCGGCGGCGTTGCCCTGGTTGGCGGAATGAGCCGCCACTGGCGGCTTTTGCGATTGATAGGGCGAGACGGGAATCGTCGAAGGAACGGTCGGCTGTCCCGAGGGGGACAAAGCCGTCGGCGGCGAGACCGCTGCGCCGCTCGTCGCAGGCACAGTGACGGCCGGTACGGGTTGCGAGCCAACGGGCTGCGTGCCGTAAGGACAACCGCAATCCTGCCGTTGCCAGATCGAGGGCCCCGCGCATCCCAAAGCGCATGCCTGCACCGCGGCAAGCAGGACGAGGGGCTGAATGGAGCGGGCGTAACTCAAGATGCGTTTCCGGGTCTAGGCCGAGCGGGGTTCGGCGTGTTGGGCAAGCGGGCAGTTACCTCTAGCGATACGTTGCCGGCGCATACTGCGGAGCTGGCGGAGCGGGAACCGCCGTCTGCACCGGACCATTCCACGAATACACGGACGGAGCGTTCATCGCCGGAGGAGGCGTGGCGCCGGGCGGCAATTGCGGCGTCGGCGGAGCGACAACGGGGGACGCTTCCGCCCGATAAGCGGTCGGTTGGGCGCCCGTTGCCAGGTACGGGTTGCTTTGCGGAACGAGCGGCGTGTCGGGCGTTTGCCCACGCACCGCCATTTGGCTGATCGCGTCGAGGTCGGGGGGACGAACGGTGACTCGCGGCACCTCCCCTTCCTGCGGATTCGTGTTGAACAGTTGCGAAGCCTTCAGCCGGCGTTCGGCGTCGCGCATCTTGCGCGAGTCGATAATGTCGCCCGGCCGCAGGTCCAATCGGTTGAGCACCACGGTGTCGCGCGTGTGCGGAAATTCACCGGCGATCTTCACGTTCACATCGCCAACGGTAAATACCTGCCCTTCCCTGACGCGATAGATCAGGTCGAGCTGCCCCGGCTCTTCCAGGAACCGCGGATCGGCCTGCACGTCGGCAAACACATATCCCTGGCTGCCGTACAGGTCGATCAGCGTGTTAATGTCCTTGTTCATGTCCGCCTGGTCGAAGTACGCGCCCGACTTCATCTGCAAAAAGCCGAGCAGCGGCTCGGAGGCGAACTTGGTGTTCCCTTCCAACGAGACGTTGCGGACCACGTACCGCGGTCCTTCGTCGATGACGAACTTCAGCGTCAGCCATTTGCCGCTGTCGTCGAAGACGAGCTCGCGACCGATGCGTGCGCGGAAATAACCGAGGCTGCGGTAATAGGCGGTCAGTTTCTCGACGTCCGCATCGATCTTCTCGCGATCAACCTTGCCGCCAAAGAAGTACCACAGGACGCCCGGCTTCGATTCGATCTGCGTTTTCAGGCGTTCGTCGGAGGCGATCGTATTGCCTTCGAATTCGACCTTCGAAATTCGCTCGATCTGCCCTTCGTTGATCAGATAGACGACCCCTTTGTCCCCCTGCTTGTCTCCTTCGAGGATCGAGACATGAGCGTTGGGATAGCCGCCGCGATGATAGAGTTCCTCAATCTTGCGGCGGCCCTCTTCGGTCGTGTAGACGTTGATGGGGTCACCGACCTTGATGCCGTGCTCTTTGTTGAGCTTCTTCTCGCTCATGCCGCGGTTGCCCAGATGGCGGACGTACCTCACGCGCGGCCGCTCGAGCACTTCGTACGTCACAATCACCCCGGCAGGCGATTGCTTCGTGTACGTCCGCACATCGCGAAACAGGCCGGTCGACAGCAGTCGGCGGACATCGGCCTGCACCAACTCGGGATCAAACTCGCGATCCTGGCGAGTCTGGATGTGCTTTTGTATCTGGTAGTCCTTGGTGACCGCATTGCCCGTAATTCGCACGTCGGCGACGAGTTGCCGCTCGGCAGGGGCCATTTGCGGCATGGGTGGAGCCAGCGGCTCAAGAGGCAGCACCTGCCCAGGTTGGGCGTTGCCGACCGGGCTGACCGCTTCGGGAGTCGCCGGCGAAAGCGAGGGGCCCTGCGCCGCGGCGACGCCAGCCCAGAAGTTCAGAACGAGCGCAGCCCAACCGATCCACCGCCGGCTGAAGCAGCCGAGACGCGGCAAATGTTCGTAACGCGGAATTCGACTTAGGCGCTTAAAAGCCATAGGGCGACGCGTTCCCGTGTACGAGTTGGACAAGACCTTCCGGAACCGTTCGACAAGCCTTTGCGACCGCGCGCATCCTGCGCACAGCCAGCCATTCCGGTAAGGCCGCGTATCAATAGCGAAATGGCACAAGGGCGACAAGGGCGATTCGGACCACATAAGCGATCTTCCATCCCTCCTTCGCCCCTTCCGCCGCGCCCCACTAGGCCAGCCGCCTGCGCGGTGAAAAACCGGTTGGTGAAAAACCGTTTTACAACCCCTGCGCAAGGTGTGCGAACACGCGAAAACCGTGGCCTCCCAACGGCTTGCTTCATTTTGGCCCATTCTCTTCACAACCCAACTGCAGAGGGGG
>Ga0182737_1001122_pt1 | contig 28460 bp, 22 predicted proteins | sample eDN5th30CBELigOP_FD_128878 | JGI IMG/M metagenome (GOLD analysis project Ga0182737, IMG submission 128878) | Enriched Organic Plus compost microbial communities from Emeryville, California, USA - eDNA 5th pass 30_C BE-Lig OP (version 2) (version 2) ... | reverse complement strand
GCGGGGAGACGTCCAGGCCCGTGCATTCGGCGTCCGGGCCGAGGCGCTCGGCGATCGCCACCGTCGTCGCGCCGGTCCCGCAGCCGACGTCCAGGATCCGCCGTCCCGGGCCGGCGGCCACCTCCTCGGTCAGCCGACGCTCCACCGGGGCGTAGACGGTGTCGGTCAGGTCCATCACCTCGACCCAGGCGTTGCCGGCGCTGCTTCCCCAATCGGGTCGCCCCGCTGCTTCCTCCGCTTCGCTCATGTTTCGATTCTGACTGCTCGCCGCGGGGCGTGGGACCGAAACCTTCGGGCCCCGGCCCGGTTTCGTCTCATGGCGATAACGTTTCGCCATCGTCTGCTCGTTTCCCGGCGTCCCGGGCGCGCGCTGTCACTCGAAGGGCCGGTTCGGAAGATCGGCCGCAAGGAGATCTGATGAACCGGTTCAGGACAAGAGTTGCCGCCGTGCTCGCGGCAGCGGGCGTATTCACCGCCGTCGCCGTCGCCCAGGCGGCCACGGGCGACACCCTCGGCGTCACCACCGTGACGCAGCGAATCGTCCCCGACTCTGCGCCCGGCTTCAAGTTCCTGACCACCGGGCCCGGCGAGGGCTACGTCGTGCGGGACGGCTCCGAGGAGGGCGGCGTCGCCCTCGGCTCCGCCCAGGCCGGCCGCGAGAACCGCCGCACCTCGCTCTCCTACTTCGGGCAGCTCACCGACTTCCAGCTGGCCGACGAGGAAAGCCCGCTCCGGGTCGAGTTCCTCGACCCCCAGGGCGATCCGTTCACGTCCTCCTGGCGGCCCGGCGAGGCGCTGAACCCGCAGGAGGAGGACGCGATGATCCGGCAGTTCAACGCGTTCGCCGCCCAGCCGCCGCACCTGGCCAAGGGCAAGGTCAAGCCGAAGATGGACTTCGTCGTCAACACCGGCGACATCTCGGACAACAACCAGTACAACGAGGCGCTCTGGAACCTTCAGCTGGCCGAGGGCGGCACCGTCAATCCCGGCTCCGGCGTCGATCCGTCGTCCCAGATCGGCAGGCACCCGCTCTGCCCGAACGGGATCAGCCCGATCAACGGCAACGACCCGACCCGTTACACCGGCGTCCAGGACCGCGACCAGTGGCCCGCGCCGACGATGGGCTACTTCTGGGATCCGGACGACCCGAATCCGACCCCGAACCCCGCGAATCCGAACTTCGTCAACCCGTTCGCCGATTGGCCGAGCTACCCGGGCCTGATGGACCGCGCCCAGAAGCCGTTCAAGGCGACGGGGTTCAAGGTTCCTTCCTACATCGTCTACGGCAACCACGATCGGCTGGTCCAGGGCAACGCGTGGAGCAGCGGCATCTTCAACCAGATCGCGACCGGCTGCCTCAAGCCGATCAACGACGACGCCGCCAACAGCGGGCGGTCCGGCACCGAGCTGCTCTCGTTCGTCCTGAACCCGAACTTCACGGCCCAGGACCTGCTGGACATCCGCCAGACCACGCCGGAGTACTTCATGGAGGTTCCGCCGGACCCGGATCGTCGCCTGATCTCCAAGAAGGAGTCCATGGAGCTTTTCCGCAGCACCGGCAAGTCGAACGGCCACGGCTTCGGCTTCATCGACAAGGCCACCCGGAAGGCTTCCGACGGATACGCCACCTACTACTCGTTCAGCCCCCGCCCCGGCGTCCGCTACATCTCGCTGGACACCGCCTCCGAGGGCGGTCAGGTGCTCGTCTCCGACAAGGGCAACCTCGACGACCCGCAGTTCCAGTGGCTCGAGGAGCAGCTGAAGAAGGCCACCAAGAACAACGAGATCGCGATCGTGTTCTCGCACCACGCGGCGGGCAGCATGACCGCGGACGTCCCGGACGAGAACGCTCCCAGCTGCGCCAACGTCAACCCGGTGGAGGTGCCGGGCTGCGACGGTGACCCCCGCCCGTCGACGCCGATCCACCTCGGCGCGGACGTCAACGATCTGCTCCACAGGTACCCGGTGGCCGTCGCCTGGGTCGCGGGACACAGCCACGTCAACGACGTGACCCCGTTCCCCGCCCCCGACGGCAAGAGCGGGTTCTGGAGCATCCGGACCTCGGCGCTCGCCGACTGGCCCAAGCAGAACCGCCTGGTCGAGGTGTTCGACAACCGGGACGGCAACCTGTCGCTCTTCGGCACCGTCATCGATCACGCCGCCAAGGTCGACGCGCCCGCCGCCGGGACCGACGCGGCGAACATGTCGAACGACGACCTCGCTTCGCTCTCCCGCGTGATCGGCTTCCAGGACAACCAGACCGGCGCCGACGCCTGCGGCTCGTCGAAGTGCGGAGAGGGCGGTCCGGAGGATCGCAACGTCGAGCTGCTGATCAAGGATCCGCGCAAGCCCAAGGCGAACGTCAACTCGCTGAAGGTCGCGCCCAAGAAGCGACGGCTGCGGGCCGGCAAGCGGTTCAAGCTGACCGTCAAGGTGGGCAACTTCATCACCGCGACCGCCGCGGCGAAGAAGGTGAAGGTGACCGCCAGGTCGTCGAACCGGCGGGTCAAGGTCCGCAAGAAGGTCGTGATCAAGAAGATCGCCCCGGGCAAGACCGCGACCGTGAAGATCTGGGTGCGCGCCCGCGGCCGAGCCAGGGGCAAGGCCAAGATCACGGTCAAGGCGGCCGGCCGGAAGGCGACCTCCACGGTCCGGGTGATCCCCAAGAAGAAGCGTCGGGCCAAGCACCGCTGAGAAGCGCCGGGCCAAGCACCGCCGACGACTGCAGCCGCGCCGGCTGCGCCGGTCGCTCCCACTTCAACCCGCCCCGCCCACTCGCATCAACCGATGGAGGCGGGGCGGGGCGCTGCCGGAGCCAGCACCAGCGTCGTCGCCCGAAATCCCGTCGAGGCTCCCGGGGTGGCTGCGTTTTCGACGGTATAGACGTGGAATTCGCAGCCACCTAGAGGGCCGTCGCCCCGGAGCCTGTTGAGGCCCGTCGGGTGGCTGCGTTTTCGTCGGATATCCGAAGTAATCGCAGCCACCCCCCGCAATGGTGACCAGGCCGGTGTGCCCTGAGACTCGGAATCCGGAGCCTCACCCATCCCCCACCCTCATCGAGACGCAAGAGCCGGAGCCCCCTCCTTCCATCCGTGAACGCTCGGCGGGTTGCTGTGCTGTGGGAGGCGGGGCGAAGCGAAGCTCGCCGACTTAGTTATGCGTCCGTTCCACCGGGCTGCAACAGGCACCACCCCGCCAAGACCAGAGCCCCGCCCAGCCATCCTGTGGCGTGAGTGGGCGGGGCGGGTTCGACCGGGAGGCCGCCGCAGGCGGCGCCGACTCCTTGTGCTTTGAACGTGAGAGGAGGGGGCGAGTTCGACTGGGAGGCGGGCGAAGCGAAGCTCGCCGACTTTCTTACGTATGCGGGTTGGCCATCTTGTGGTGGTCCAGGGCCTCGTCGAGGACCTTTTCCTCTACTCCGAGCTCGATCGCCACCTCGCGGAGGGGGCGGCCCGAATCGGCGGCCGCCTTGACGATCTCCGTCGCCCTGTCGTAGCCGATGTACGGGTTGAGCGCGGTCGCCGTGGCGAGGGTGGCCTCGGCGTGGTGCTCGTTGCGCTGGTGGTTGGCCTGGATGCCCGCCACGCACTTCTCGTCGAGCAGGCGACTGGCGCTGGCCAGGATCCGGATCGAGAAGAGGAGGTTGCGGGCGATCAGCGGCACGCGGACGTTCAGCTCGAACTGGCCCTGCGAGCCGGCCATCGTGATCGCGGCATCGTTGCCGACCACCTGGGCGGCGACCTGGATCACCACCTCCGGGATCACGGGGTTCACCTTGCCGGGCATGATCGAGGAGCCCTTCTGGAGCTCGGGCAGGGCGAGCTCCGCGAGGCCGGCGCGCGGCCCGGCGCCCATCAGGGCGATGTCGTTGGCGATCTTGTTGAGGGAGACGGCGTAGACCTTGAGCGCCCCGGAGAGCTCGACCAGGGAGTCGCGGTTGGCCTGCGCCTCGAAGCGGTCGTGCGGCGGCGAGATCGCGAGACCGCTCTCCTCGGAGAGGCGGGCACGGACGAGGGCGGAAAACTCCGGATGGGTGTTCAGGCCGGTGCCGGTGGCGGTGCCGCCGAGCGGGATCTGACCCACCCGGTCGAGCGTGCCGGAGACGCGGTCGATCCCATGCCGGACCTGGGACGCGTAGCCGCCGAACTCCTGGCCGAGGGTGACCGGGACCGCGTCCATGAGGTGGGTCCGGCCGGCCTTGACCACGTCCTTGAACTCCTCGGCCTTCGCGCCGAGAGCGACGGCGAGCTTCTCCATCGCCGGCAGCAGGTCGTTGGTGACCTCGTCGAGCGCCGCGAGATGGACCGCCGAGGGGAAGACGTCGTTCGACGACTGGCCCATGTTCACGTGGTCGTTCGGGTGGACGTCCTCGCCGGCCAGGGTCGCGATGACCTCGTTCGTGTTCATGTTCGACGAGGTGCCGGAACCGGTCTGGAAGACGTCGATCGGGAACTGGTCGTCGTGCCTGCCGGCGCCGATCTCCTCGCCCGCCTTCGCGATCCGTTCGGCGATCGCGCCGTCCAGAAGGCCGAGCTCCGCGTTGGCGCGGGCGGCGTTGGCCTTGATCAGGCCGAGCCACTTGATCAGCGAGGGCGGGATCGTCTCGCCGGAAACCGGGAAGTTGTCAATGGCCTTGGTGGTCTCGCCACCCCAGAGTTGCTCGCTCACTTCGAACGCCTTTCGGACTTTGGTCTGCGGTCCCGGACAGTCTTTCAGCCGGACTCGCGGCCGGCCTCGTAGCCTCTCTGGTAGGCGCCCTGAAGCTCCTGTCCCTCGCCCAGGAAGTTCGTCGCCGCTGACTCGACCCGGTCCACGAGGGTGGCGTTGATCCCCTGGGTGTCCTCGGCCCCGCGCTCGATCGCGCCGACCAGGTAGCCGGCCCGGACGGCAGCCTCCTCACCGTGGGCCTCGCCCCGCTCGGCCAGCACCTTCTCTTGGCCCTTGCGGTTGCCGGCCGCCAGGACCGTGGCCGCGTTCACCGCGTTGCCCCCGACCTCGGCCTGGAGGCCCGCGGGCTGGTCGGCCGGCAGGCAGTCGCTGATCGGCGTCGTCCCCTCGAGCCGGACCTCGCCCGGCGCGGCCTCGAGGGCCGTGAGCCACGCCCGCGGGTCCGTGAGGCAGGCGGCGGGGGTCGGGGCCGGTTCGTCGTCGTCGCCGCAACCGGCGAAGCCGATGACGAGGGCGGGAACGATCAGTGTGTAAAGCAGGGCTCGGCGCACACTTCCATCCTTACAGGCTGGGCATGGCACCCATCGCGAACCGGTCCGTGCGGCTATAACCTGCGGCCATGCCTACCGTGCGCGAAGCCACCTTCGACCTGTTCCGCAAGCTGGGGATGACCACGATCTTCGGCAATCCGGGATCGACCGAGCTGCCGATGCTGGCCGACTACCCGGACGACTTCGAGTACGTGCTCGGCCTGCAGGAGGCCGCCGTCGTCGGGATGGCCGACGGCCACGCGCAGGTGACGGGCAAGCCCACCCTGGTCAACCTCCACACCGCTCCCGGGCTGGGCAACGCGGTCGGCGCCCTGTTCAACGCCCAGGCGAACCACTCCCCGGTCGTGGTGACGGTCGGGCAGCAGGTCCGCGCCCAGGTGACGATGCAGGCCAACCTGACCAACCGGGACGCGATCCGCGTGCCCGACCCGTTCGTCAAGTACTCGTACGAGCCCGCCCGGGCCGAAGACGTCCCGCTCGCGCTCGCCCACGCGATCCACCTCGCTTCGCTGCCGCCGATGGGGCCGGTGATGGTCTCGATCCCGATGGACGACTGGGACGTGGAGATGGACGCGACGGAGGCGGCCCACGTGATCGACCGGGCGGTCGTCGGCCGGGCCGGCGCCGACCCCGCCGCGATCGAGGACCTCGCCGCGAAGCTGAAGGGGGCGAAGAATCCCGTCCTCGTGGCCGGGCCCGACATCGACGCGGCGGGCGCCTGGGACGAGGCGATCGCCCTCGCTGAGGGCCAGAACCTGCCCGTGTGGGCCTCGCCCGCGACCGGCGGCGGCCGCCTCGGCTTCCCGGAGGGACACCCCCACTGGCGCGGCGTGCTCCCCCCGGCGATCCAGCCGGTCGGCGAGACGCTGAAGGACCACGACCTCGTCCTGGTCGTCGGTTCCTCCGTCTTCCCCTACTACCCCTACCTGCCCGGCCCGCTGCTCGGCGAGGGCACGAAGCTGGTCCAGATCACCTCCGACCCCGACGAGGCCGCCCGTGCCCCGATGGGGGACGCGATCGTCGCCGACGTAAAGCTGGCCCTGGCCGCGCTGAACGGCGCACTCGACGGCACGGACCGCCCGGCGATCGAGGCGTGGCCCGGCCCGGTCCGGATGGACGAGACCGACCCGCTCAACTCGTCGACGGTGATGAACACGCTCAAGCAGGTGATGCCCGACGACGCGGTCGTGGTGCTCGAGGCGCCGACCAGCACCCTCGCGCTCCGCAACCAGCTGCGCATCTCCAACCCGAACAGCTACTTCTTCGGCGCCGGCGGCGGGCTCGGGTTCGGGCTCTCGGCCGCGGTCGGGATCCAGTACGCGGAGGACCGGCCGGTCGTCTGCGTACTCGGCGAGGGCTCGGTCCAGTACGCGGTGTCCGCCTTCTGGACCGCCGCGGCGTACGACATCCCGGTCACCTTCCTGATCCTGCGCAACGAGGAGTACGGGATCCTGAAGTGGTTCGCCGACGTCGAGCAGGTGAGCGACGCCCCCGGGCTCGACCTCCCGGCGCTCGACACGGCCAAGATCGCCGAGGGATACGGGATCGAGAGCCGGGTCGCGAAGGAGGCGCCGGACGTCGAGGCCGCCCTGCGCGACGCGATCGGGGCGGACGGGCCGCGCCTGGTCGAGGTGCCCGTCCAGCCCGGAATGGCACTCTTCTAGACACCACTACACGCGGGAGCCCTCGATGCCACTGCTCGAACCGGATGTACTGAAGATCACGCCGGAGCCGAGTGAGCCGGCCTCGGACCGGGCCCCCGACTGGGTCGCGGGCGGCACCCCCGAGCCGCTCCGCTCCCGGCTGATCGAGCTCCTCGGCGAGGACCGGGTCCTCGCCCGGGCGACCGACCTGGTCCGCTACGCCTCGGACGCGAGCCCGTACCGGATGCTGCCCAAGGCCGTGGTGATGGCCAGGAGCGCCGACGACGTCGCCAAGGTGATGCGCTTCGGCCAGGAGAACGAGATCCCGGTCACGTTCCGCTCCGGCGGGACCAGCCTGAACGGGCAAGGCCAGACCGAGGGGATCCTGGTCGACGTCCGCAAGCACTTCACCGGCATCGAGGTGCTCGACGACGGCCTGCGGGCGCGGGTCAAGCCCGGGACGATCCTGGGCCACGCCAACAAGGTGCTCGCCCCGTACGGGCGCAAGCTCGGCCCCGACCCCGCCTCGACCGACATCGCCACGGTCGGGGGCGTCGTCAACAACAACTCCGGCGGGATGCGCTGCGGCGTCGTCCACGACTCGTACAGGACCGTCACGGGGATTACGTTCGTTATGCCCTCCGGCACCCTGATCGACACCGAGGCCGAGGGCGCCGAGGAGGAGTTCGCCGCAAAGGAGCCGGAGCTGGCGCAGGGGCTGATGGCGATCCGCGAGGAGATCCTGGCCGACGAGGCGCTGGCCGAGCGGATCCGCCACAAGTTCGAGATCAAGAACACCACGGGGTACCGGCTCTGCGCCTTCCTCGACGGCGAGACGCCGCTCGAGATCTTCCGCCGGCTGATCATCGGCTCCGAGGGCACGCTCGCGTTCGTCGCCAGCGTCACCTTTGAGACGGTCGAGCTGCCCCGGGTGACGACGCTGGCCTGGCTCCACTTCCCCGACATCCAGACCGCGGTCGAGCCGGTCCCCGACCTCGTAGCGGCCGGCGCGACCGCCGTCGAGCTGATGGTCGCGCCCGCGCTGATCACCGCCGGCTGGAACATGCCGGGCGCGCCCGAGTACTTCCGCGAGCTCGACCCCGAGTCGGCCGCGCTCCTGGTCGAGTTCGGCGGCCCCGACGACGCCGCCCTCGACGCGCTCGAGGCGAAGGCGTTCGAGATCGTCGACGCCGACAAGCTCATCCTCCCGGCCGAGTTCCGCCGCGACGAGGAGTCGATCGAGATGAACTGGCGGGTGCGCGAGGGGCTGCACGGGCTGATCGGCAAGATGCGCCTGCCCGGCACCGCCCTGATCATCGAGGACGTGTGCGTGCCCCCGTCCCGGATCGCCGAGGGCGCCGTCGAGCTGCGCCAGATGCTCGCCGACCACGGGTTCCTGGCGGGCGTTGCCGGGCACGCCTCGGCCGGCAACCTCCACTTCATGCTCACCCCGGACTTCTCGAAGCCCGAGGACACGGAGCGCTACGAGACCTTCATGAACGCCCTGGTCGAGATGATCTGCGAGAAGTACGACGGATCGCTCAAGGCGGAGCACGGGACCGGCATCAACATGGCCCCGTACGTCGAGAAGGAGTGGGGCGAGCGGGCGACCGGGCTGATGTGGCGGGTCAAGGAGCTCGCCGACCCGCGCAACTGGCTGAACCCCGGGGCCATCCTCACCCGAGACCCGCAGGCCCATCTCCGGAACCTGAAGACCACCCCGCTCGTTGAGGAGGAGGCGAACGCCTGCGTCGAGTGCGGGTTCTGCGAGCCGGTCTGCCCGAGCCGCCACCTGACCACCACGCCGCGCCAGCGGATCGTGCTGCGCCGGGAGATGGCCCGCCAGGGCGAGGACACCCCGGTGCGCCGCGCCCTGGTCGAGGAGTTCGAGTACGACGCGATCGAGACCTGCGCCGCCGACGGATCCTGCCTCTTGGCCTGCCCGGTCGGGATCGACACCGGCAAGTTCATCAAGGGGTTCCGCGCCGAGCAGCACTCCCCCGCCGTCGAGAGGATGGCGCTGAGGGCGGCGCGGCGCTGGGACCGGGTCGAGAGGCTCTCCCGTTCGGGGCTGAAGCTCGGCAACGCCGTCTCGAACGTCAGCTCGGAGGGTGCGATGCGCGGCCTGACCCGCGCCGCCCGGAGGGCCGTCAGCGCGGAGCTGGTCCCGGAGTGGGGCGAGGACATGCCGCCCGCCGCTTCCCCGAAGCTGCCGCGCACGACCTCCCACGGCGCCCACGCCGTGTACATGCCGGCCTGCATCAACCGCATGTTCGGCCGCTCGCAGGACGACCCGGGGATGAGCCTGCCCGAGGCGATGGTCGAGGTCTCGACCCGGGCCGGCAAGCCGGTCTGGATCCCGCAGGACGTCGCCGGCACCTGCTGTTCGGTCCCGTGGAGCTCGAAGGGCTTCAAGGACGCGCACTCGTTCAAGTCGAACCAGACGGTGGAGCGGATCTGGCGCTGGACCGGCGGGGGCGCCCTGCCCCTCGTGATCGACGCCTCCTCCTGCGGCCACGGCCTGCGCGACTTCGGCGAGGGAGTCCTGACCGAGGAGAACAGCGCCCGGCACGCGGAGCTGACCATCATCGACTCAGTCCAATGGGCCGAGGATCACCTCCTGCCGTCCCTGACCGTCTCGCGGAAGGCCGAGTCCGTGACCGTCCACCCGACCTGTTCCGGCCGCCACATGGGGCTGGAACGGTCGCTCACCCGGATCGCCGAGCGGCTGGCCGAGCGGGTCCACGTCCCGGACACCGCGACCTGTTGCGGGTTCGCCGGCGACCGCGGGTTCCTGCATCCGGAACTGACCCAGAGCGCCACGGCCGCCGAGGCCGCCGAGGTGAGGTCCGTCCCGACCGAGCGCTACGTCTCCTCGAACCGCACCTGCGAGGTCGGCCTCGAGCGGGCGACGGGAGAGGCTTACGGCTCCTTCATCTTCCTGCTCGAGGAGACGACCCGCCCCTAGATCCAGGGGGAGGTCGCCGGCGGGCGGCGCGGCATCGCCTACAATCGAGGCTCGACAGGGAGCAACTGGCGGCGACGGGGGTCGCGGCCGAAAGGGAAAGATCTTGAGACGAGCACTTCTTGCCATGGCCGTCGCGATCCTCGCCATCGCGTTCAACGCCGCGAGCGCCGCCGCCGCACCCGACCGGGACCCGATCCCGCCGCCGACCGACTACTGGCAGGACAAGGGCTTCATCCTGATGGCCCACCAGGGGGGCGAGTGGGACTTCCCGCCGAACACGCTCTTCTCCTACAAGTCCGCGATGGCGATCGGCGCCGACATGATCGACATGGACGCCTACGTGACCGCGGACGGCAAGATCGTCCTGACGCACGACCTCGACGCCCGCAGGAACTCGAACCTCACCGACGACATGTTCGAGGGCAGGCACAACATCAACGAGCTGACCCTGGCGGAACTGAAGACGTTGGACTTCGCCTACAAGTGGAGCCCCCGCGACGGCTCCGCCTCCGTGCCGTTCCGCGGCGTCGCCACCGGCAACGCCGTTCCGCCCGCGGGCTTCACCGCCAACGACTTCAAGATCCCGACCTTCGACGAGGTCCTGGCCGCCTTCCCGGACACCCCGATCAACATCGAGCTGAAGCAGGTGGGCGCGCTGAGCCAAGACGACATCGAGGAGACCGCGGCGACGATGGCGGGCATCCTGGCCGGCCACCCGGGCCACGACGAGAACGTGATCATCAACTCCTTCGGCCAGGAGATGCTGGACGCCGTCCACGCGGCGCGGCCGCAACACAAGTCCTTCGGCGGCAGCCAGGACGCGACGCTCGGCTACGTCCAGGGCGAGCCGATCACCCCGACCCCGGTCGCGGTCGAACCTCCCGACTACTTCCAGCTGGGGGGCGTCGGGTGGCTGCGAACCGTCCCGCTCCTCAAGCCGTTCACCGACCACGACGGCTACCAGATCTACGTCTGGGGTTCCGACCACGACCCGATGCAGGACACGCCCGAGTTCTACGCGCAGCTGATCGAGGAGGGCGCCGACTCGTACAACACGCCCTCGCCGACCACGCTCGCCGCCTACCTGTGCACGGCCGGCGTGGCGAAGCCGGACGGCAGCCCCCGATGCCCCGAGCAGGTCTGCCCCGAGGGCCAGACCGGGATCGCGCCGGACAACTGCGTCGACATCCCCAGGTGCCCCGAGGGCACGGAGGGGACACCGCCCAACTGCAGCCGCATCGCCTCCGATCCGGTCTGGAAGCTGAAGGGCCTGAAGCTCACCCCGAAGATGGCCAAGGTCAAGCGCGGCAAGAAGGTGAGGCTGAAGGTCAAGCTCCGGTTCTCGCCCGGCTTCGGAGGCCCGGCGAAGGTCAAGGTCCACCTGAAGTCCTCGAACCGGCGGGTGAAGCTGCCGCGTTCGATCCAGATTCCGGCGAGGGGCAAGGCGACGAAGACCATCGTGGTGAAGGCGACCAAGCGGGCCCGGGGCAAGGCGAAGATCACCGCCCGGTCGGGCAAGTTCAAGGCGGTCGCCAGGCTGACCGTGAGGCGCTAGCTCAAGAGGATTCCTCCCGGGGCCGGGTCGCCTGGCGCGACTCGGCCTCGGGCACGATCTGGGCGATCGCCTGGTCCCGATCCATGCGCGAGTCGATGAGGGGACCGACCAACCCGCGGGCGTAGAACATGCCCCGCCACTCGGCCGGCGCGATCGCGCGCGGGGCCCGCCTCTCCAGGGCGGAGATCACGACGCCGCCCGCCCGGGAGACCGGCACGCGGCGGGTCATCCAGCCGGGCATGACGTCCCGGCGCAGACGATCGACCAGCGGATCGTCGAAGGCGTCGCTGACCAGGTCGGTGTCGATCCAGCCGAAGTACGCGACCGTCGCGCTGGCCCCGAGCGGCGTGAGCTCGACCCGCAGCCCGCGGCCCAGCGCCTCGACCCCCGCCTTGGCCGCGGCGTAGGCCGAGTTCAGCATCCCGTTCATGAAGGCGTAGGAGGAGGAGACGAGGACGAACTGGCCGCCGTTTGCGACCACATCCTCGATCCCGGCCCGCACCGTGCGCCACGCCCCGAACAGGTCGACCTCGAAGACGCGCCCCCACTCCTCGGAGCCCTGGCTCCGGATCGGCGAGACCTGGCTCGGGCCGATCCCGGCGTTCGCGACGACCACGTCGATCCTCCCGAACCGCTCCCGGGTGCCGGCGAACGCCTCCTCCAGCGCCTCCGCGTCGGTCACGTCCGCCCCGAACCCGGCCGCCCGGGCGCCGATCCGGCCGGCCGCGGCCGCGGCCTCCGCCGCGTCCAGGTCGAGCAGGGCGACGGAGGCGCCCCGTCCGTGCGCCTGACGCGCGACCTCGAACCCGATGCCCTTCGCGGCGCCGGTGACGAGCACGACCTTCCCGGCCAGCTCGTAGGGCTGGCCGGAGCGCACCGGCGGCAGGGGCGGCGCGGCGTCCTCACCGAGGTCGCGGCGCTCGAACTCGCGGATGAACTCGCCGATCCGCGGGTTTCGCTCGAGCTGCCTGTCGCTCAACGGCCCGGCCTGGCCCCGCGCGTAGAGCACCGGCCGCCACACGGGCGGCTCGATCACCCGCGGGGCGCGCCCCGGGATGGAGTCGACCAGGGCCCGGGCCACCTGTTCGACCGGGATCGTCTTGGTCAGGAAGTCGGGTGCGGCCTCGCGGCGGAAGGCGTCCGCGAGCTCGTCGCCGAAGACCTGGGAGATCAGCTCGGTCTCGACGTAGCCGAAGTAGGCGACCCCGGCCGAGGCGCCGTGCGGCTCCAGCTCGCTGCGGAGCGAGCGGCCGATCGATTCCACCGCTGCCTTCGAGGCGGCGTAGGAGGTGTTGAGGGCACCGTTGGCGTGGGCGGCCTGCGAGGAGATCAGGATCATGTGGCCCCGGTTGGCGATCACCTGCTCCACGGTTGCCTTGGCCGTGTTGTACACGCCGACCACGTTGACCTCGACGACCTTCTCCCAGATCGCCGGGTCGATGGCGCGGACGGTGGTCTTCGGCGGCGTGATGCCGGCGTTGGCGATCACCACGTCGATCCGGCCCAGCCGCTCGACGATCCGGGCGACCGCGTCCTGCATCCCCGCGAGGTCCGTCACGTCGGCCGCGACGCCCAGCGAGTCGCCGCCGAGGGCATCCGCCGATTCCTCGACCACCCCCGGGTCGAGGTCGATCAGCGCCACCGAGGCACCGCGCTCCCGCGCGATCCTCGCGGTCTCGAAACCGATCCCCCGCGCTCCACCGGTGATCAGCACGACCCTGCCCCTCAACTCCAGAGTTTCCATCGCCCAACCCTAACGCGCCGCTTTCATAAACTCCCCTGCTCATGTCGTCCTTTCGTCCCGTCGATCCCAAGCAGTCCTTCCCCGAGATGGAGGAGCGGATCGCCGCGGCCTGGAAGCGGGGCAAGGTCTTCGAACGCTCCCTCGAGCAGCGCGAGGGGGCCGACGTGTGGAGCTTCTACGAGGGGCCGCCGACCGCGAACGGGCGGCCCGGATCCCACCACGTGCTGAGCCGCGTCTTCAAGGACATCTACCCGCGCTACAAGGCGATGCGCGGCTTCCGGGTTCCCCGCAAGGCGGGCTGGGACTGCCACGGCCTGCCGGTGGAGCTCGAGGTCGAGAAGAAGCTCGGCATCTCCTCCAAGCAGGAGATCGAGGAGCACGGCATCGAGGAGTTCAACCGGATGTGCCGCGAGTCGGTCTTCGAGTACGTCGAGGAGTGGAACCGGCTGACCGCGCGCATCGGGTTCTGGATCGACCTCGACGACCCGTACGTGACGATGGACAACGAGTACATCGAGTCCGTGTGGTGGTCGCTGAAGGAGCTCTACGATTCCGAGCGGCTCTACGAGGGTCACCGGGTCTCCCCCTACTGCCCCCGCTGCGGCACGGCGCTCTCCTCCCACGAGGTCGCGCAGGGCTACAAGGACGTGGTCGACCCGTCCGTGTACGTCCGGTTCCCCCTGGAGGACCGCGACGCCTCGCTCCTCATCTGGACCACCACCCCGTGGACGCTGCCCGGCAACTACGCGGTGGCGGTGGACCCGGCCGTCACCTACGCCGAGGTCGAGTTCGCGGGCGAGACGCTGATCCTGGCCGAGCCGCTGGTGGAGAAGGTGCTCGGCGAGGGCGTCGCCGCCGACCGGACCCTCCCCGGGAACTCGCTGATCGGCGCTCGGTACCGCGCCCCGTTCCCCGGCATGGCCGAGACCTCCGGCAAGTTCGAGGTCATCGCGGGCGACTTCGTCACCACCGACGACGGCACCGGCCTGGTCCACATCGCCCCCGCCTTCGGCGAGGACGACTACCGGGCGGCGATCGCGAACGGGCTCTACGACCCCTCGAGCCGCGGGCCCGAGGGCACGCTCTTCAACCCGGTCGGCCTGGACGGGCGCTTCGACGAGCGGGTCACCGGCTTCGCCGGGGAGTTCGTCAAGGACCCGGCGGTCACCGAGCGGCTGATCGCTCACCTGCGAGAGAACGGCCGCCTCTTCCGCGCCACCGACTACGAGCACTCGTACCCGCACTGCTGGCGCTGCGGCACCCCGCTGCTCTACTACGCCAAGGCGAGCTGGTACATCAAGACCTCCGAGGCGCGGGACGCGATGCTCGCGGGCAACGAGGGGATCGGTTGGCACCCCGAGCACATCAAGGAGGGCCGCTTCGGGCGCTGGCTCGAGAACAACGTCGACTGGGCGCTCTCCCGCGATCGCTACTGGGGCACGCCCCTGCCTGTTTGGGAGTGCGACTCCGCCGACTGCGACCAGTCCGTCTGCATCGGTTCGATCGAGGAGCTGAGGAAGCGGGCCGGCTCGGTTCCGGACGACCTCCACCGGCCCTACATCGACGACGTCGCCTGGGCCTGCGAGTGCGGGGGCGAGATGCGCCGCGTCGTCAGCGTGATCGACACCTGGTACGACTCCGGCGCGATGCCGTTCGCGCAGTTCCACTACCCCTTCGAGGGCAAGGAGGAGTTCGAGCGGCGCTTCCCGGCCGACTTCATCTGCGAGGCGATCGACCAGACCCGCGGCTGGTTCTACACCCTGCTCGCCGAGTCGACCATGCTGTTCGACGAGCCGAGCTACCGCAACTGCGTCTGCCTCGGCCTGATCCTCGACGGCGAGGGCCAGAAGATGTCGAAGTCGAAGGGGAACGTGGTCGCGCCCTGGGACGTGCTCGACCAGTTCGGCGCCGACGCCTTCCGCTGGTACCTGTTCACCGCGCAGCAGCCCTGGGCCGGCTACCGCTTCTCGATGGAGGCGATCTCCGAGGCGCTTCGCTCCTTCCTGCTGACCCTCTGGAACACCTACTCCTTCTGGGTCCTCTACGCCAACGCCGAGGGCGTCGACGCCGCGGGCGCGCCGAATCCCGCCGCCGAGCCGACCGACCTCGACCGCTGGGCCGTGTCGCGGCTCCAGGCCACCGTCGAAGAGGTCACGACCCGGATGGACGAGTTCGACTGCACCGGGGCCGGCCGCGCGATCGCCACCTACGTCGAGGAGCTCTCCAACTGGTACGTGCGACTCTCCCGCCGCCGCTTCTGGGAGGGCGACGCCGCCGCCTTCGCGACGCTCCGCCACTGCCTGGTCGAGGTCGCGGCGCTGCTCGCCCCGTTCACCCCGTTCGTGGCGGAGGAGATCCACGCCAACCTGGTCGGCGGGGCCGACGGGGAGTTCGGCCCCATGCCCGACTCGGTCCACCTGCGCGACTACCCGAAGGCCGCCGACGCGCTCCGCGACCCGGAGCTCGAGACCGCGATGGCGGCCACCCGCCAGACGGTCGAGCTCGGCCGCGCCTCCCGTGCCCAGGCCAAGGTCAAGGTCCGCCAGCCGCTGGCCCGCGCGGTGGTGGTCGCGACGGACGCCGAGCGCGCCGCGATCGAGACGCAGTCCGAGCTGATCAAGTCCGAACTCAACGTGAAGGAGCTCGAGTTCGTGACCGACCAGTCCGATCTCGTCAGCTACCTGGTCAAGCCCAACTTCCGCACCCTCGGCCCGCGCTTCGGCAAGTCGATGCCGCAGGTAGCGGCGGCGGTCGCCGGGCTCGACCCGGGGCACGTCGCCGAGACGGTCGAGGCCGGTGGCGAGATCGGGATCTCGATCGACGGCAAGGACCACACGTTGACCGCCGACGACCTGCTGATGAGCATGGAGCCGCTCGAGGGCTACCAGGTGGAGGCCGAGTCGGGCCACGCGGTCGCCCTGGCGCTCGAGCTCGACGAGGACCTGATCCGCGAGGGCCTGGCCCGCGAGATCGTCCACGCGGTGCAGAACGCCCGCAAGGACGCCGGGCTCGAGATCACCGACCGGATCGCGCTCTCGCTGGCCGGGGACCGTGACCTGCTCGATGCCGCCGCCGCCCACGAGGGCTACGTGACCGGCGAGGTCCTGGCCCGTTCGATCGAGCTCGGCGGCGACACCGCGGAGGCCGCCGCGCCCGGGACCCCCGAGGTCACGATCGACGGCCGGCAACTCAAGATCTCGGTCGCCCGGGTCGACTGACCCTCGGCCGATGGGGGCCGCCTTCTCAGCCGAGACCAGGGAGTGGCTCGCCGCGGCTGACCTGGCCGAGCGGAAGCGCCTCGGGCAGTACATGACGCCCCGCCCGATCCGGGATTCGCTGATCGACCGGCTCGAGCTGGCCCCCGGGATGAGGGTGCTGGACCCCGGGGCAGGCACCGGCGAGTTCCTCGCCTCGGTCGCCGAGCGCGAGCCCTCGGCGTCGCTCACGGGCTGGGACGCGGACGCCGGGATCCTTCGCCACGCGGCCCGCAACGTGCCCGGCGCGACGCTCGAGCACCGCTCGGCGCTCGAGCCCTACGAGGGGACGCCGTTCGACCTGGTGATCGGCAACCCGCCGTACTTCCAGTTCCGGGCCACCCCGGAGCAGCGGGAACGGTTCCGGCGGGTGATCTCCGGGCGGCCGAACGTGTTCGCGCTCTTCTTCCAGGCGTCGATCGAGGCGACCCGGTCCGGCGGGCAGGTGGCCTTCGTGGTCCCACCCTCGATGAACAACGGCGCCTACTTCGAGGCGCTCCGCAACTTCATCGTGGAGTCCGGGTCGATCGAGCACCTCGAGCTGCTGAAGGGCAACGACCTGTTCGAGGACGCGAGCACGGCGGCGCAGCTCATCGTGATCCGCGTCGGGTCGAGCGGCGACGGGTTCCACCTCCGCCGCCGTTGCGCGGAGGCCGGTTTCTCCCGGACGATCTTCTCCACCGACCCGGAGGCTCTGGCGGGGGAGTTCGAGGGGCGGGCGACGCTCTGGGAGCTCGGCTACGAGGCCGTGACGGGCACGGTCGTCTGGAACCAGCACCGCGAGCGGCTCGCGCGCGAGGACGGCGAGGGGACCGTCCCGCTGATCTGGGCCCACAACATCGAGGACGGCCAGCTCGTCCTGAGGACCGAGCACAAGCGGCCTCAGTTCGTGCGGGGCCAGGCCGCGGTGCTGCGCGGCCCCGCGCTGGTGGTGAACCGCGTAGTGGGCGCGGTGGGGAAGGGGGTCCTCCGGGCGGCCCTGGTTCCCGACGGCATGGAGTTCGTGGCGGAGAACCACGTCAACGTGATCCTCCCGCGGGCCGGCGCGGGGCCCATCCTCGGCTGGGAGGGGCTCCTCGCCGCCCTGCGTTCGCCGGGGGTCGCGCCTCGGGTCAGGCGGCTCACGGGCAACACCCAGATCTCCGCCAGGGAGCTCACCCACCTCCTGCCCGTGACGGGCCGGGATCGCGCTCACTGAGCGCGTTGGAGGCCGATCCGGATATATGTTGGAGCCGTGGCGACACCACGGACACCCGAGCGCGCCCGTCCGCGCACCCAAGCCGAGCGGCGGGCCGAGACGCGCGCCGCGCTGCTCGACGCCACGATCGAATCGCTGATCACCTACGGCTACGGCGGGAGCACCACCGGCCGGATCGCCGAGCTAGCCGGCGTCTCGCGCGGGGCCCAGACCCCGTACTTCCGCAGCCGCGCCGAGCTGGTCACGGCCGCCATCCAGCATCTCGCGGACCTCCGTTTCCAGGCGTTCCACGAGCGCATTGCCGGCCGGAAGATCACCGTCGAGGAGGGGCTCGACGCGATCTGGGAGGAGTACAAGGGCCCCCTGTTCGAGGCGGTGCTCGAACTCTGGGTCGCGTCTCGGACCGACCCCGACCTGCGAGGGAAGCTGATCGAGATCGAGCGCAACGTGGGGGCCGCGATCACCGAGGTGGCGCAGGAGTCGCTCGGGGCGGTGGCGAAGCGCAAGGGCTTCATGGACGACCTGGTCTTCGCGCTGTCGACGATCCGCGGGCTCGCGCTGCTCAGGGTCAGCAACGACATCGACGCCGAGACGCTCGCCCTCCGGTGGGAGCAGGCGCGCGAGCGTCTGGTCAAGCTTCTCGACTGACCCGTTCCAGTTCCCGCTTCAACACCTTGCCCGTCGGGTTCCGGGGCAGCTCCTCGACGAACACGACCTCGCGCGGAACCTTGTAGGCGGCGAGGTTCTCCTTCACGAACTGCCGGACCTCCTCCTCGCTGACCTCGGCGCCGGGCGCCCTGACCACGAAGGCGCGGAGCCGCTGGCCGAACTCCTCGTCCGGGACCCCCAACGCCGCCGCGTCGGCCAGCGCCGGGTGCGAGATGAGCAGCTCCTCGACCTCGCGGGGGAAGACGTTCTCGCCGCCCGAGACGATCATCTCGTCGTCGCGCCCGTCGATGTGGAGTCGGCCCAGGGAATCGAAGTGGCCCACGTCGCCGCTGGACAGCAGCCCGTCGACGACCTCCTTGCCGCCGCCGCCCGTGTAGCCCTCGAACGGCGTGACCGTGCCGACGAAGACGCGGCCGACCTCACCCGGTGCGACCGGGAGGCCCCGGTCGTCGCGGATCTCCACCCGGGACCCGAGCGCCGGCCTGCCCACCGTGGTCGGGCAGTCGCGGAGCTCGGCCGGCGTGGCGAGGGTGGCGACCGAGACCTCCGTCGAGCCGTAGAGGTTGTAGATCACGTCGCCGAGCGCGTCCATCGCCGCGGTGGCCACGTCGCCGGGCAGCTGCGAGCCGGCGCAGAACACGCAACGCAGACGGTCGAGGTCGCGCCGCCCGATCTCCTCCGGCCCGAGGCGCAGCACCCGCTGCAGCATGACCGGCACGACACAGGCGGTCGTGGCCCGGTGGGTCTCGAGGTCGTCCAGGAACCGTTCCGCGTCGAAGCGGCGCCGAAGCACCAGCTTCGACCCGAGGGCGATCGAGAGCAGGGAGATGACCAGGCCGGTCCCGTGGTAGATCGGCGGCCCGATCACGGTCGCCTCCCGCACCCGCATCGGCATCCGGTCGAGGATCGCGCCCGGGATGGTCAGCGAGCGGGGCTCCGGGCGGGGCGCACCCTTCGGGGTGCCCGTGGTACCGCTCGTGAGCAGCACGATCTTGCCGGGCCGCTCGGGGCGCGGGGGCAGGGTCGGGTCCGCCGCCGCGAGCAGTGACTCGAAGCTCCGGTCCCCGGGCTCTGCGTCCAGGCAGCGGAGGGAGCCGAGGGTCAGCTCCATCGTGGCGGCGGCGTCGGCGAACTCCTCGTCGTGGATCAGCAGGTCGACCCCCTCGCGTTCCGCGACCTCCTTGGCCTGCCGCGGGGAGAACGCCGTGTTGAGCCAGACCGCGCTGATCCCGGCGCGCGAGGCCCCGAACGCGGCGATCAGGGGCGCCCGGTGGTTCCGGCAGAGGATGCCGATCCGCCGGCCCGGCCCCAGCCCCATGGCCAGGAGCCCGTTTGCCGCCCGGTTTGTAAGGTCGTCCAGCTCGGCGAACGTGATCTCGCCGCGCTCGTCGCTGATCGCCGGCAGGTCCGCGAACTTGATCGCCGCGATGCGGCTGGCCGCGCCGAAGGGCCCGTACTGCCGGAGGGCCCTCAGGGTCGCGGCCGTCTGCACCGGTGAGGGCCGTTCGAAGAAGCCCGCCCGCCGCAGCGCGAGGAGGGAGCGGGCCTCGTTCGCGACTCGGGTGGAGGGCCTCATCGTCTCTCCCTCAGAGCCCCATCGTCTTGCCGATTAGTTCCTTCATTATCTCGTTGGTCCCGGCATAGATCCGGGACACCCGGGCGTCGACCCACGCCCGGCCGATCGGGAACTCCGTCGTGTAGCCGTAGCCGCCGTGGAGCTGGACTCCCGCGTCCGTCACCTTGCCGAGCAGCTCGGTCGTCCACCACTTCGCCATCGCGGCCTCCTCCACCGTGCAGGTGCCCGCCATGTGGCGTTCGATGCAGCGGTCGATGAAGCAGCGGCCGATCTCGACCTCGGTGCGCAGCTCGGCCAGGGTGAAGCGGCTGTGCTGGAACTTGCCGATCGGCCGACCGAAGGCCTTGCGCTCCATCGCGTAGTCGATCGTCCAGGCGAGCGCGGCCTCGCAGCCGGCCATCGAGCTGACCGCGAGGACCAGCCGCTCCGGGACGAGCCGGGAGACGAGCTGGAGAAAGCCGGAGCCCTCCTCCCCGAGCATGTTCTCCTGGGGCACGAAGCAGTCGTTGAAGAAAAGCTCGGCGGTATCGGAGGCGTGCTGGCCGAGCTTCTCGATCTGCTTGCCCCGCTCGAAGCCCTCCGTCCCGTCCTCGACCACGAAGAGCGAGAGGCCGCCGTGCGGGTCGTCCGAGGTGCGGACGGCGACCACGACGAGGTCGGCGTTGATGCCGTTGGTGATGAACGTCTTGGCCCCGTTGATGACCCAGCCGTCGCCGTCGCGCTTGGCGCGGGTGGAGATCGCGGCGAGGTCCGACCCGGTGCCGGGCTCGGTCATCGCGACCGCCAGCACCTTCTCCCCGGAGGCGATGCCGGGCAGCCACCTGGCCCGCTGCTCCTCGTCGGCCGCGGCCGAGATGTAGGGCAACACCACGTCGGAGTGGAGCAGCGGCCCGGCCATCGCATCGGAGACGCCCGCCCAGACCGACTCCTCAGCCAGGACCACGTTGAACCGCCAGTCCGCGACGCCGTTGCCGCCGTACTCCTCCGGGACCTCCATCGCCAGGAAGCCGTACTCGGCACACTTGGTGAAAAGGCTCTTGGGAACGAGATGCCGACGCTCCCACTCCGGGTACTCGGGGACGACCTCCGCCTGCAGGAAGCGGCGGAAGCTCTCGCGGTAGTCGTCGTGCTCGTGCTCGAAAAGGGTGCGCTTCCCGACCACGGTCGCGGCGCTGGCTGGTATCTCCATGCCTACAGTCTCGCGGCGATGTCTTCGATCTGCCAGGCGCCCTCGCAATCGATGTTCCGGGCGGCGGTCCAGCCCTGCAGTTCCTGGATCGATCCGCCCTGCACGGCGAAGACCTTGCCGTTGATCGAGCAGTCCGCCGCGGCGAGCCAGGCGACCAGGGGCGAGATGTTCGCCGGGTCGAACAGGTCGTGGCCCGACTCGTCCTCGACGCCCGCGGCGAAGAGGGCGCCCATCCCCGGCGTGGCGAGGGTGAGGCGGGTGCGGGCGATCGGGGCGATCGCGTTGACCCGCACGCCGTAGCGCTCGAGCTCCTCGGCGGCGACCAGCGTCATCCCGGCGATGCCGGCCTTGGCCGCTCCGTAGTTCGCCTGGCCGGCGTTGGGCACGGTCACGCCGGAGGCCGACGCGGTGTTGATCACCGAGGCGCTGGGCTGCTCGCCCGCCTTCGAGCGGTCCTTCCAGTGGGCGGCGGCGTGCCGCAGCACGGCGAAGTGGCCCTTCAGGTGGACGTTCAGGACCGCGTCCCAGTCAGACTCGTCGAGCGAGGCGACGAAGCCGTCGCGCAAGATGCCGGCGTTGTTGACGACCACGTCAAGCCCGCCGAAGCCCTCGACCGCCTGGTCGACGAGGCGGCCGGCGCCCTCCCAGGTCGAGACGTCGTCGGTGTTGGCGAGCGCCTCGCCGCCGCCGGCGACGATCTCGTCCACGACCTCCTGCGCCGGGCCCGCGTCCGAGCCGGAGCCGTCGTTGGCTCCGCCCAGATCGTTGACGACGACCTTCGCGCCCTCGCGGGCGAACAGCAGCGCGTGCTCGCGGCCGATGCCGCGCCCCGCGCCCGTGATGACGGCGATGCGTCCGTCCAGAACTCCCATGCCTTGTGCCTCTTTCTCGGTTCGTGTTTTCAGGCGGCGAACTCGGCGAGTCCGTCGCGGATGACGACGTCGTCGCCGACCGTCGTCTCGTAGGCGTAGCTCGACGCGCCGCCGTCGGCGGACGTCCTCCAGGCCCGGGTGACGATCTCCTGGCCGGGCAGCACCGGCTTGGCGAAGCGGACCGCCAGCCGCTTGAGCCCGGCGGAGTCCTCGACGCCGAGCTCCCGGATGAGGCCCCAGCTGGTGAAGGCCAGGACGCAGAACCCGTGGGCGATGATGCCCGGGAGCCCAGCCGCCGCGGCCGCGTCCTCGTCCAGGTGGATCGGCATCGGGTCGCCGGAGGCCTCCGCGTAGCGGTGCGTCTGGTCCTCGTCGATCCGCTGGGTGAACTCGACTGCCGGGTCGGTCTCGTGCATGGCCTCGTCGAACTTGTGCGGCGGCGAGAGCTCGCCGACCCGGCGCCCGTCGTCGAAGCCGCGGACGAAGAACGTCACGTACTGCTCGTTGACCAGGTTGCCTTCGCGGTCCCGGCACTCGAGCAGCACGCAGGCCCGCGTGCCGTTCTCGAGACCCTCCCACCCGGTCATCTTGCCCCGGGAGACCAGCTGGTCTCCCGGCACGATCGGGCGGTGGAAGCGGAAGTCCTGCTCCCCGTGGAGGATCTTCCCGAAGAGCGAGACCGGCACCACCTCGAGGGCCGGCGCCATCAGCGCGTGGAAGACCGGGACGATCGCGAAGACGGGAGAACCGAAGTCGCCGTCGCGGTGGGCCGGGATCGGGTCGTTGGTCGCTGCCGCGTACTGGATCAGCCGCTCGCGGGTGACCTCGAACTCGACCTCCTCGGTCCACTTGCCGAGGCCGGCCTCGTCGAACTGGACGGTCGCGCTCTCCATCGTCAGGAGACCAGCTCGTTGAACGCCTTGAGGGAGAGGTCGAGCTGCTCCTTCGCGTCCTTCTCGACGGCCTTCCCGAGGGCGCCGACGATCATCTGACCCTCGAACTCGGCGTCCATGTCGACCTTCGAGCCGCCGTTGCCGTCGCTCTCGACGTTGAGGGTGAAGGCGGTCTTCACGCCCGCCATGCCGGTGCCGGCGATTCGCATCCGGGAGGGCTCGTCGTACTCCTCGACCGTCCACGTGATGGTGTTCGCCATGCCGAGCATCGTCACGACCTCGGCGACCTTGGCGCCCTGGGTGAAGCGCTCCGGGGTCTCTTCCTTCCACTTGGTGTGGATGGTGAGCCACTTGTCGTAGTCGGCCGGGTTCGTGATCGCGTCCCAGACCTTTTCCGGGGTCGCGTCGATGGTCACTTCTGCTGAGACCTTGCCCATGGTGTTCGTTCTCCTTGTCGCTGGATGGGATTCAGTTGACGGCTCGCCGGTACGCGGTCACGACCGCGGCCCCTCCGAGTCCGATGTTGTGCTGGAGGCAGGCGTCGACGTCGTCGACCTGACGGGCGTCGGCTTCCCCGCGGAGCTGCCAGGTGAGCTCGGCGCACTGCGCGAGGCCCGTCGCGCCGAGCGGGTGGCCCTTGGAGATCAGCCCGCCCGACGGGTTGATGACCCACTTGCCGCCGTAGGTGTTGTCGCCGGCTTCGATGAGCGCCGGCGCCTCGCCCTCTTCGCAGAGCCCGAGCGCCTCGTAGAGCAGCAACTCGTTGGCCGAGAAGCAGTCGTGGAGCTCGATCACCTGGAAGTCCTCCGGGCCGAGGCCCGCCTGCTCGTAGACGGCCCGGGAAGCCTTGACGTTCATGTCGAAGCCGATGACGTCCTTGGCCTTGCGGGTCGAGAGGGAGCTCTCGAAGTCCGTGGTCATGGCCTGGCCCACGATCTCGACGGCCCGGTCGGCGAGCCCGTGGCGGTCGACGTAGCCCTCGCTCGCGAGGATCGCCGCGCCGGACCCGTCCGAGGTCGGCGAGCACTGCAGCTTCGTCAGCGGCTCGTAGATCGTCGGGGAGTCGAGGATCTCGTCCAGGGTGTACTCGTCCTGGAACTGGGCGTAGGGGTTGTTGACCGAGTGGCGGTGGTTCTTCTCGCCGATCTTGGCGAAGTGCACCTGCTCGGAGCCGTGCTCCTCCATGTGCTCCCGGCCGGCGGCGCCGAACATCCACGGGGCGGGCGGGAAGCGGACCTCCGAGATCTCGGCGAGGAGGTCCATGTGCCGCATCATCGGCTGCTCGCGATCGGTGAAGGTGGCGCCGAGCGAGCCGGGCTGCATCTTCTCGAAGCCGAGCGCGAGGGCGCACTCCGCGGTGCCGCTGCGGACGGCCTGGGCGGCGAGGAAGAGCGCGGTCGACCCGGTCGAGCAGTTGTTGTTGACGTTGACCACCGGGATGCCGGTCATCCCGAGCTCGTAGACGGCGCGCTGGCCGGAGGTCGACTCGCCGTACACGTACCCGACGTAGGCCTGCTCGACGTCCGAGTACTCGATCCCGGCGTCGGCGAGCGCCTTCGTGCCGGACTCCCGGGCCATGTCGGGGTAGTCCCAGTCCTCCCGCCGCCCGGGCTTCTCGAACTTGGTCATCCCCACTCCGATGACGTAGACCTTGTTGTTTGACACTTCCGGTTCCTCTCGCTTGCCGACGTTCGGTCGGGAACTATACATGCAGAGCTGCAGATAAATGTTGGGCTGCATGTTACAGTTGTCGGCATGGAGAGGAGAGGCCGGTTGATCCGGCGGGCCAGGGCGATCCTGTTTGCATGCGCGATGGCGGTCGCCTGCGCGGCCGCGGGGAGCGCCGCGGCGGCGTCCGGGGACCAGGCGCCGGCCTGGCCCGGCAAGGTCGAAAGCCACGTGTACTCCGGCGAGGCGGACTTCCCGTACCTCCTCTACACGCCGTCGGGCTACGACCCGAAGCGCCCTGCCCCCCTCGTCCTCGCCGTGCACGGGTGCATGACGACCGCCGACCAGTTCATGAACGCCACCAGGTTCAACGAGGTCGCGGAGCGCGAGGGCTTCGTCGTCGCCTACCTGGACGTGGAGCAGGCCGTCTCGGACCTGCCCCAGCCGCTCAAGAACTGCTGGCGCTTCTACGACCCGGCGACCTTCGAACGCGACCAGGGCCACGCCGCGGCCGTCGCGGGGATGACCCGGCAGATCATGAAGCAGCGGGAGATCGACCCGGAGCGGGTCTACATGGCCGGCACCTCCGCCGGCGGCTTCATGACCGCCGCGATGGCGGCGGCCTACCCCGACATCTACGCCGCGGTCAGCATCGTCGCGGGCGGCGCCTACCAGGACGTCGGCTGCCTCGGACCGCTCCCCGGTTCGCCGGTCGACCTGATCTCGGCGAACGCCCGCGCCCAGATGGGGCCGCGGGCGCGGATCGTGCCGCGCATGACGATGGGTGGCGAGCGGGACGAGGCGATCCCGCCGCACTGCGTGGAAAAGGCCCTCCAGCAGGGCCTCAGGACCAACAACCTGGTGCTCGGCGACAGCCAGACCTCGCCGATCTCGCTCGAGCCCGCCTCCTCCCGGCGCGTCGCCAACTCCGGCGGCTACGACTCGACGGTCGAGACCTACCTCGACCCCCAGGGCTGCGTCATCGCGGAGCGCTGGCTGATCGACGAGATGAACCACTTCTGGCCGGGCGGCCCGGCCGACGCCGAGTGGAAGAACTTCACCGACCCCAAGGGCCCGAGCGGCGCCCAGGCCTCGTGGGACTTCTTCGCGCGCTACGCCAGGAGCGAGACGTCCCTGCCCTGCGCCGAGGCGAAGAAGAAGAAGCCGACCAAGCCGAAGTGCGCGAAGCGCCGGGTCACGGTCGCGCTGCCCAAGCGGACCCGCTCGGCCCGCGCCACGGTCAACGGCAGAAAGGTCGCGACCCGGATCGTCAGGGGCCGGCTCCGCGTGTGGCTGCCGGCCGGCAACCGCAAGAAGACCGTGATCCGGGTGAAGGGGCGGAAGAAGGCCGGCAAGAAGCTGAAGCGCCGCTACGCCTTCGGCGGCTGCGGCCCGCGCCGCGAAAAGCGCTAGCTAGGCGAGCTCCTCCGGAAGCGCCCTGGGCCCGTCCGGGTACATCCAGGCGATCAGCTCCTCGTCCATCGTGGTCGTGTCGGCGTGCTCGGTCGGGGCACCGACGATCAGCCAGAGCTGGTCGGCCTCGGTGTCGTTGAAGGGCTGGCGGACGGTGTCGGGGTCGACCACCACCGCGTCCAGCGGCTCCAGGACGAGCAGCTCGTCCCCGACCCGGAGCTTCCCCGTGCCCTCGAGCAGGACGTAGAGCTCCTCGGTCGACCTGTGGCGGTGCCGGGTCGAGGCCTGGCCCGGCTCGATCCGCCAATACCTCGCCCCGAGCTGCCGGGCCTCGAGCTGGCGGCCGAGGTCCGTGTTCGGCGTCTTCATCATGTTCGAGCGGCGCCAGAAGGCCTCGCCCGACTTGAGGACGCGGTAACCCAACTGCCGCCCGCTACTCGGGCCGGGCCTCGGGGATTATGAAGTCCGACTTCTGCGAGTCGTCGAACTTCACCCAGCAGTGCTCGGGTGCCGCCCCGGCGACCTCGACCAGCGCCTCCTCGATGCGCCTGGCGATCTCCGCCTTCTGCTCGTCGGAGCGGCCCTCGAACCAGTGGATGTGGACGAACGGCATGACCTAGGCCGAGAGGACGGGCTCGAGCTCGGCGAGGATCTTGCGCTTCGGCTGGGCGCCGACCAGCTGCTTCACCAGGGCGCCGTCCTTGAGCAGGATCATCGTCGGGATCGAGAGCACGTTGTACTGCTGGGCCGTCTGCGGGTTGTCGTCGATGTTGAGGCTGACGATCTTGAGGTCGTCGCGCTCCTCGTTGATCTCCTCGAGGACCGGATGGACCACGCGGCAGGGACCGCACCAGGGGGCCCAGAAGTCGACCAGCACCGGCCCGTCGGCCTCGAGCGCCTCGGACTTGAACGTCGCGTCGGTTACTTCGGGAAGTGCCATTTCGTCTCCTGGTGTCGGTTGACGGTTTCCGTACCCGTCTGTCGCTTTTTCGGTCACTACCTACTATACAAAGTGAAGCAAGGGTTCCCTCGCCGGCGATCCTCGCTCCGCCTCCCAGTCAAACGGACCGGCCCGCGAAAGTAAAGGGAGCGGACGGGGCTCGGCCCGGCAGGCGGGCCGGGCCTGCCCGTACCGGCCTAATTCCGCCTGAAGCGCATGGCTGGCACGCGCCAGGCCGCCTCGGCGACGATCGCCGCGGTCATCTTCGAATCGCCCTCGACCCGCTCGCGGAACGTAATCGGCACCTCCATCACCGAGAAGCCCGCCCGGACCACCCGCCACGTCATCTCGACCTGGAACGAGTAACCCGACGCGGCCACCTGGCCGAGGTCGATCGACTCGAGGACTTCGCGGCGGAAGCACTTGAAGCCGCCCGTGAGATCCCGCACCGGCACCCGCAGGATGCTGCGGGAGTAGAGGCTGCCGCCTCGGCTGAGCAGGCGACGGACCTGCCCCCACTCGGTGATGCCGCCGCCAGGCACGTAGCGGGAACCGATCACGAGGTCCGCCATCTCCGAGGCGCCGAGCAGCCGGGGCAGGTAGGCCGGGTCGTGGGAGAAGTCGGCGTCCATCTGGACGATCAGGTCGGCGCCCCCCTCCAGGGCCTCGCGGAAGCCGTCCAGGTAGGCGGGGCCGAGCCCCTCCTTGAACCGACGGTGCAGGACCCTGACCCGGGGGTTCTCGGCCGCGATCTCGTCGGCGATCCGACCCGTGCCGTCGGGGGAGTTGTCGTCCACCACGAGGATGCGGTCCCCCTCGAGGGTGAGCTTGGGCTCGAGCGCTTCGATCATCGGCCCGATGTTGGCCGCCTCGTCGTAGGTCGGCAGGATCACCCAGGCCGAACCGCGGTGCTCTGTCTGCTCCTCACCGGGCATCGGCGGATCGTATCCCCCGGCACCCACCCCGCGAGGGGCCGTTCACTCCCCCAGATGGCGCTTCAGCCGGACGAGGCGGCGATCCCACCGCGCGCCCACGCCCTCGAGCCAGTCGGCCCCCGGCTCGAGGCTCAGCTCCACGAGCTCGTAGAGGACCTCCCTCCCTTCGCGGGAGGCGGTCACGATCCCCGCCTCGGCGAGGTTGGCCAGGTGCTTGGCGGCCCCCTGCCTGCTCATCCCAAGCTCGGCCGCGAGGGTGGTCGCGGTCGCCGGTCCCTCCGCAGCGAGGCGCTCGATGATCAGCCGCCGGTTGGGATCGGCGAGCGCCCCGAAGACCTCGTCTGTGCGGGTCAGGCTCAAGCGACGGCGCAGGCGGTGATGTCGGCCAGCTCGCGTTCGAGCTCCACCAGGGGCCGCGTCTCGGTCACCCTCACCACGCAGCCGGCCCCGTCCGTCCGGGGCAGGACCTCCAGCTCGACGCGGCTGGTCTCCTCGCCGTCCTCGGCCCACCAGAAGGTGAGCGAGCGTCCCTCGTCGACGGACTCGACGAAGCCGCTCCTCCTGTCGCCGTCCTCGGTCACGGCGATCTCGCCGCCGGGGACCAGCTCCACCTCGACCTGGTCGCCCAGCCACTCGGAGAGGCCGGACTCGTCGCCGATCGCCCGCCAGGCCTCCTCGGGCTCGCTCTCGAGTTCGACTTCCCTCTTCACCTCGTGGTCCATGG
>Ga0182737_1001118_pt1 | contig 28562 bp, 28 predicted proteins | sample eDN5th30CBELigOP_FD_128878 | JGI IMG/M metagenome (GOLD analysis project Ga0182737, IMG submission 128878) | Enriched Organic Plus compost microbial communities from Emeryville, California, USA - eDNA 5th pass 30_C BE-Lig OP (version 2) (version 2) ... | reverse complement strand
TCGTAGGCCGGCCCGCCCTCGACCAGATCGTCGCCCGGCTGCTGCACGGGAACGGGCACCCGAGCCTGCACGGGGGTCGGCAGCGCTCCGGTCAGTGCCTGGTCGGTGGCGTCGAGCACGACGACGAGCGCGCGCCCTCCGGCATCGACCACCCCGGCACGAGCCAGCCGATCGAGCTGCTCCGGGGTGTGTGCCAGCGCCACTCGGGCCGCCGCGGCGGCGTCGCTGAACACCTTCTTGGGCGGGGCGCCCGTCTCGGCCGAGATCTGTGCCCCTTCGGCAGCGGCTCGTGCGACTGACAGGATCGTGCCCTCGACCGGGACCCCGACGGCAGCCCAGGCGGCATCGGCCGCAGCGACGAACGCCGCCGCCACATGGCTCGGTTCGACCTCTCCGTCGACGGGAAGAGCGCGGAAGCAGGCACGGACCAGCTGGGACAGGATCACGCCCGAGTTGCCTTTGGCCCCGGTCAGCAGTCCGTCGGAGTACGTCTTGATCAACACCGAGAGCTCGGCGTCGTCGGACAGCGCGGCGACCGCCTCGGCGCCGGACGAGAAGGTCAGCGACGCGTTGGTGCCCGTGTCGCTGTCGGGCACCGGGAACACGTTCAGCGCGTCGATCTCGTTGCGCGCTCGTGACAGGGAATCGGCGCACAGTCGGGTCCAGGCGCGGAACGCGGCAGCGTTGAGCACCAGAGCCATGCGCCGAGGTTACCGGCACGGCCGCCGTCGCAACACGAGACACGAGCGGCGGGTGGGCGAACGCACCCGGATTAGGACGGCTGCGGGGTCGTCGGCTATTCTTGAGCGGTTGTCGCAGCGCGTTCTGGCGTGCATACGCACGGACGGCCTCGCCCCGCGACCCCGATTCGATTTCAGTTGTCTCAGCATTCAGGAGTTACCGTGGCTGCGGTCTGTGACGTGTGCGGCAAGGGACCCGGCTTCGGCCACAACGTCTCCCACTCGCACCGACGCACCAAGCGTCGTTTCGACCCCAACATCCAGCGCGTGCGGGCCGTCATCGGCGGAACCCCCAAGCGTCTCAACGTCTGCACGTCGTGCCTCAAGGCCGGCAAGGTCACCCGCTGACCCGACCCTGACCGCGGTCCACGACCGCAGGCGACGCATTCGGCGACCTCGACACCGTCGGGGTCGCTGTTGCAATTTCACCGGCTCCCCCACGCACTTGTGAGCGGGGGCTTCAGTGTCGCGGCGTCGAACGCTGTCGATGTGGTTGCCGTAGGGGCTTGGATGACAGCGGAGGCGGGGCGCGCTGGTCGGCTTCAGCGTGAGATGACAGAAAACTTGCGTTGATCACAGGAAGTTTCCTGTGATCAATGCAAGTTTCCTGGTGATCTGTCGCCGCGACGTGCTACGTGCGCCCGGGCTCCGGGCGATGACGGGGTCAGACGCCAATCGGCACATCAGCCCGCACAACTCATCGAAAGTGCTGGTGCCCGGCGGCGCCCTCGTAGGGAGCGCCCGCCACCGTGACCCCCGAGCCCTCGCGGACCGCGCCGACCACGGTCCAGCCCGGCGGAACGTCGACCACGGGCGAGAATGTGGCGGCCAGGGCGTAGTCGTCGCCGCCGGCGAGAACGAAGCGCAGCGGATCGGTCTGCAGCGCTTCACCGACGGTGCGGACCGCTTCGTGCACCTCGAACGCACCGGGATCGAGATCGATGGCGACCGCCGAAGCCGTGGCGATGTGGCCGAGATCGGCCAGCAGCCCGTCGCTGACATCGGTCATCGACGAGGCGCCTGCCTCGGCCGCCTGCGGGCCTGCGCCGTACGGCGGCTCAGGGATACGGTGGGCCTCGACCGCCACCTTCGGCGACCGGAATCCACGACTCAACGCGGCGTACCCCGCCCCTGAGAGTCCGAGCGTGCCGGCGACAGCCACGACATCGCCGCCCTTGGCGCCGTCGCGCGTGACGACGCGCGTGGCCTTGCCGAGTGCTGTCACGGCGATGACGATCGAGTCGGCGGCCGAGATGTCGCCGCCGACGATATGCGCACCGACCTTGGTCGCCTCCTCTTCCATGCCGCGCGTGAGGTCGACCGCCCATTCGACCGGCAGATCGGCGGGCGCCGCGAAGCCGACGGTCAAGGCGGTGCCTCGCCCGCCCATCGCATTGATATCGGACAGATTGCACGCCGCGGCCTTGCGGCCGATCTCGTACGCGCTGGACCAGTCGCGGCGGAAATGGCGGTTCTCGATCAGCAGGTCGGTCGTGACCAATGTCCCCATGGCACCGGTCGCGATCTGCGCGGCGTCGTCGCCCGGCCCGACCAGTACGGCGGCACTGGTTCCGATCTGGCGCGTCATCTCCTCGATCAGCGCGAACTCCCCGAGATCGCCGATCGTGCGTCCACCCACCGTCATGACGACATCCTCCCGCACGCCGCCTGTGCCGGGTCGGCGCAACACCGCGGCGAGGTGCGATCAGTTACGGTGTCCCCGTACCTCGTCGCCCGACGCGTCACAGGAGGGGATCACCATGTCCGTCCAGGCTTACGTGCTGGTGCAGACCGAAGTGGGCAAGGCTGCCGAGGTGGCCGCGGCGATCACTGACGTGGCCGGAGTGACCCAGGCCGACGACGTCACCGGGCCGTATGACGTGATCGTGCACGTCGAGGGAGCCAGCGTCGACGAACTCGGTTCTCTCGTAGTCTCGCAGATCCAGCAGATCCCCGGTATCACGCGAACCCTGACGTGCCCCATCGTCCGCATCTGACGTGTCCCTACGCCCCGTCCACGCAGCGCTCTCGGCGTGTCTGCTGGCGGCCGCCTGCGGAAGCGGTCTGTACGACTTCCCCACCGAGGCGGGCACCGCAACGGTCTGCCGCCAGGTCGTCGACGCTGTGCCCGAGCACGTCGCGGGTCAGGATTCCACGCCGGTCGACAGCGAGCGCGTGGCCGCGTGGGGCGACCCGCGCATCGTGCTGCGCTGCGGGGTCACCCGTCCCGCCGCCCTGACCCCGACCTCGCGCTGCGACGATGTCGACGGCATCGGCTGGTTCACCGAAGAGCGCGACAACGGCGGCCATCTGTTCACGACCATCGGGCGTGCCCCTGCGCTCAGCGTCGAGGTCCCCGCGGATGTCGAGCCGGCAGCGGGTGCGCTGATCGACCTCGCCGACACTGTCAAGCAGTTCACTCAGGTCACCGCCCCCTGCCAGTAGCCCGAATTGTGATCACTTACGAGCCATTTCGAGGGGTCGAGATGACTCGCAAGTGATCACAATTCGCGGCTCTAGCGGAGGCCGGGATCGCGTGCCAGGGCGAGCTGGATCAGACGCTCGACCAGTTCGGCATAGGACACACCGGACTTCTCCCACAGGCGCGGGAACATCGAGAACGGGGTGAATCCGGGCATCGTGTTGATCTCGTTGAGCACCAACCCACCACCACCGGCCGACGTGGTCCAGAAGAAGTCAACACGCGCGAGACCCTCGCAGCCGAGAGCCTCGAACGCTTGCACCGCCAGGGTGCGGATGCGCTCGGACAAGGTCTGGTCGATGTCGGCGGGGATCACGTTCGCGCTGGTGCCGTCGAGGTACTTGGCCTCGAAGTCGTAGAACTCGTGCGCCGACGACTCGTCGACCGTGATCTCGCCGACCACGGATGCGACCGGACGCCCGTCGGGCCCCTGGATGACACCGCATTCGAGCTCGCGCTTGTCGCGCGCCGCCGCCTCGACGATGACCTTCGGGTCGAAGGCCTGCGCCTTCTCGACGGCGACGGCGAGTTCGTCCCAGGCCTCGACCATCATGACGCCCGAACTCGAACCCGCCCGCGCCGGCTTGACGAACGCCGGCAGGCCCAGGGCACGTACGCGCGCCTCGACGCGGTCACGCTGACGGGTCCATTCCCACGGCAGGATCGTGACGTAGGGCAGCTGCGGGATGCCACCCGCGGCGAACACGGTCTTGGCGAACGGTTTGTCCATGCCGACCGAACTGGCCAGCACACCAGCGCCCACATAGCGGACGCCTGACATCTCCAGCAGGCCCTGAACCGTGCCGTCCTCGCCCCACGGACCGTGCAACAACGGGAACACGACATCGAGATCGCGCAGTTCGTCCCAGGAGAACGCCGGGCTGTCCTCGCGCACCTCAGGCAGGGTGCCGGGTGGCAGATCGCTCCATGCGGCGGTCTCGTGCACCCAGTCGCCGTCGCGGGTGATGCCGATCGGCACGACCTCGTAGCGGGTGCGGTCGATGACCGCCAGGACCTCTCGCGCGGTCAGGCACGAGACGCCGTGCTCACTGGACCGTCCTCCGAAGACGACCCCCAATCGGGGGACAGCCGGAGCCGTAGTGTCGAGACTCATTGGTGAGCACCCTACCGGCGCAGGCACAATAGCCGCATGCCTGGACATACCCCGCTTTCCCCTGCGACCATCGCGGTCGCCTCCGGACGACCACCACGACAACCCGGCCAGCCGCTGAACTTCCCGATCGCACCGGCGTCAGCGCTGGTACCGGGAGGACCGAGCGAGTACGCGCGGCACGGCAGCCCTGCCTGGGAGCCGTTCGAGCAGGTGCTCGGCGATCTCGAGGGCGGCCATGCGGTCGCCTTCTCCTCCGGCATGGCTGCGATCGCCGCCGTCGTCGACCTGGTCCCACGCGACGGCCGGGTCGTCGTGCCCCACAGCGCTTACAGCGGGACCCTCGAACTGATCGGCGAGCGCGCGCGCCGCGGCTTCTTCACGGTCGACGTCGTCGACATCGAGAACACGGTCGAGGTCGTGACAGCGATCCGCGACGCGAGCATGGTGTGGGTCGAGAGTCCCACCAATCCGACGTTGCAGATCGCGGACCTCGAGGCGATCTGTCAGGCGGCAGCCAGTCAGGACACCGTGGTGGTCGTCGACAACACGTTCGCCACCCCGCTGCGTCAGCGCCCGCTCGACGCCGGGGCGGATGTCGTCGTCCACTCCGCGTCGAAACTGCTGTCAGGACACAGCGATGTGATCCTCGGCGCCGTGGTCACCCGCGACGCCCGTGCTCGTCGGACATTCGAACGCCGCCGGACCCGTCTCGGCGCGTCGCCGGGCGCACTCGAGGCGTTTCTGGCGACGCGCGGTCTGCGGACGCTCGACGTGCGCCTGGAGCGAGCCGAAGCCAACGCCAAGGCGCTGCACAAGCGGCTCTCGAACGACCCCCAGGTGGTGTACTCGCGTTACCCGGGCTTCGGCACGATCATCGCGTTCGAGATCGCCGGCGGGCCGCAGGCCGCCGAGAAGCTGACGACCTCGAGTTCGCTGATCCTGCACGCCACCAGCCTGGGCGGCGTCGAGAGCACCTGGGAGCGGCGACGCCGGCATGCGGCCGAGCCCGACTCGGTGCCGGACGGACTGATCCGCCTGTCGGTCGGCATCGAGGACGTCGACGATCTGTGGACCGACATCAAGCGCGCACTCGACTCGGTTCGATCCTGACCCTGTCCTCAGGGGACTCTGCTCAAGAGCCCTCGGACTTGGCCTTGCGTGAGATCAGCGCATCGACCAGGTCCGACGGGCTCATCTCGCCTGCGATCAGGGCCGCGACATGTTCGACGATGGGCATCTCGACCCCGTGCATCCTGGCCAGTTCGCTGATCGATCGGCACGACTTGACGCCCTCGGCCACCTGACGGGTCTGCGCCGCCACCTCGTCGACCGTCATGCCCTGACCGAGCTTCTCGCCGAACGTGCGGTTGCGCGACAGCGGCGAGGAACAGGTCGCCACGAGATCGCCCATGCCGGCCAGGCCCATGAACGTCACCGGATCGGCGCCCATCGCGATGCCCAGACGGGCCGCCTCGGCCAATCCGCGCGTGATGATCGATGCCTTGGAGTTGTCGCCGTATCCCAGCCCGACGGCGACGCCCACCGCGAGACCGATCACGTTCTTGGTGGTGCCGGCCAGTTCGCAGCCCACCACGTCGAGATTGGTGTACGGGCGGAACGCCGTGGTGTGGCACAGCTGCTGGAGTCGTTCGGCGACCTCGGGATCGCTGCAGGCCACGACGCTGGCGGCAGGCTCCCGCTGGGCGATCTCCCGGGCCAGGTTCGGACCCGATACCACCGCGATGCGTTCGGGGCCGGCTCCGGTGAGCTCGGCGATCACCTCGCTCATCCGCAGGTGGGTGCCCAGCTCGACACCCTTCATCAAGCTGACCAGCACCGCATCGGACGGCAGGTGCTCGGCCCAGGACTCCAGGTTCGCCCGGAGTTGCTGTGACGGGACCGCGAGCACCACCACCTCGGCCCCAGCCAGAGCCGTGGCGGGGTCGGGACTGGCCGTGATGCTCTCGGGCAGCGCGATGCCGGGCAGATAGTCCGGGTTCTCGTGGCGGGTCGAGATCGCGTCGCACAATTCGGCGCGCCGGCCCCACAGGTGGACCGTGTTGCCTGCATCGGCGAGCACGAGGGCGAATGCGGTGCCCCACGAGCCCGCTCCCATCACGGCGATCTGAGCCATCAGGCCTCCAGCTCCTGGTCGGGTCCCCGGTAGTTCGTGCGCGACTTGCCCAGCGAGTGCACGTCGATGCGTGGCGTGGTCGGCTGCTCACCGCGCAACTCGGCCATCATCCCGGTGATCGTGTCCATCACCCGATCGGTCGCGGTGTGCAACAACTCTTCGGTCAACTCTCGTCCGCGCAGGTCCGAGAGGTCCACCGGCGGACCGATGCGGATGTGGATCGTCTTGCGTGGGAAGAACCTCGGCCTCTTCGTGTACGGCCACAAGATCTCCTGGGCACCCCACTGCATCATCGGGATCAGCGGCGTGTCGGTCGTCAAGGCCAGACGGACCGCGCCGGTGCGGCCGGACATCGGCCAGGCGCCCGGATCGCGGGTGATGGTGCCTTCGGGATAGACCGTGATGACCTGGCCCGACTCGATGGCTGCCGCCGCGTCACGCAGCGACTCGGCCGCTCCCCCCGACGTTCGATACACCGGGATCTGTTCGGCGTGTCGCACGATCCACCCGACCACCGGGACCGTGAACAAGGTGTCCTTGCCCAGGAACCTCGGCGCGATGTTGTGGTCGAGCATGAAGTGCGAGATCAGGAAGGGATCCAGGTGCGAGATGTGATTGGGCGCGAGCACGTATCCGCCCGTTGCTGGAAGGTTCTCGACCCCCTGCCAGTCGCGCTTGGTCAGGATCATCAGAAGCGGCCGGATGAAGAACCTGATGACGCGGATCATCCGCGGGACCGGCCGTCGTTGCATGACACCAGACACTACCGTCCGGGCCGGTCGCGCCCTCGCAACAGCCGTCCGTTCCGCTAGTGCGCTCCGGCGTTCCATGCCGCGATGGCGGCACGATCGCTCTCCGCCGTGGAACGGCCTAGGCTGCTCGGCACCCAGGCTCCGCGCTCGCGGTCGAGCCGCAGATGAGCACTGGGCCGCCGCCCCTCCGGATCGACGGCCACGAGGTGCAGGCTCAATGACGTCTCGGGGCCCGCCCACCCGCGGACCATCGTGGCGACCGACGTGACCGAGTCGTCGAGCGACGTCGATCGAATCGTCAGGACCACCGATGCGTCGGTGTCGGCCGGCGGCTTCGGGCGCTGGCCCATCGACGGGTCACTCGCCTTGACTCTCAGCTCGGCGACTCCGGGGCGTGACCGCAGCTGGTCGGCCAGCTGCACGAGTTCAGGACTGCCCACCGTGCCGAGCGAGACGGTCATGTCGTCGCCGATCTGGATCTCGATACCGATCGAGCGAGCCGCATCCGGCTCGGCGGCACGGGCGCGCTCGATCGCCACGGCCAGGTCGTCCGCCGAGTTCGCGGCCAGCGCACCGACGGTCACCGTCGTCCCCTGAACCACGAGGGCGTCTTCGGGAAGCCCTGTGTCGACGAGTGCGTCCAGCATCGACCTGACGTCGACGTCATGATCGTCCCCGCGGTCTCGCAGCTGCGAGGCATCGGCGGCCACCACGACGCTCACGGTCAGGCCGGCCGGCGGCCCCGCTTCGGTGCCCAGCAGTGTCTCTAGCTCGCGTGCGCCCCTGGCGGTCGCGGATCCCAGCCGGATCCGGTCCTGGTCGATCGCGGCACCGGTGAGCAGAGCGCCATGCGGGCCGGTGATGAGGCTGCGGACGTAGTCGGCCGCGCCCGCCGGATAGGTCGCGATCGCTGCGAGGTCGACGCCCTGATCACGCCGGCTGGTCGGGCCGCGCGACGTCACTGACAGACGTGGATGCGGCAGCGTCGCAACGGTGTCCCAGGCAGCCTCCGCGCGATCGAGCGCGACCGGGCCGGAGCGATCGACCGTCACCTGCAGCGCCGACGCACGATCGCTCAGCGCCAGCGTCGCGGACTGCAGCCCGCCGAACGCGCGCAGGCGAACCGCGGCATCGGCCGCCCGGCCCGGGTCGGTGCCGACCTTCCCGTCACGGGTGATCTGCAGCGTCGCGTCGCCGGACAGCGGCAGGTTGACCTGTGACGAGTCGACTCCGCGGATGTCGGCGGTCCGCTCGATCACATCGCGCAACTCGCGCGCCGTGATGCCGGGCTCCAGATCGACGTCGACCGAACAGAGCGTGAGCTCGCAGAACGAACTGACGCTCTCGACCCCCGGGAGCTGATCGAGCGCGTCGACCGCACCGTCGTCGAGCCCACAGGCCGACACCACGAGACCGACGGCCAGGGCCCCCGCAGCCCACCGTGCCTGTAACGACCTTCGCATCCTGCCCCCGATCCGGCCGGTCGCCGGCCTGCCGAGCTTCAGAGGGTAGCGGGCTTGAACGAGGGACGCTGCGACTCGTAGGCCGCGATGTCGTCCTCGTGTCCGAGCGTGATGCCGATGTCGTCGAGACCCTCGAGCAGGCGCCAGCGGGTGTAGTCGTCGATCGTGAACGAGTCCTCGATCGCCCCCTCGCCGTCAGGCGAAGGGCCGGCACTGTCGCCCACGCCCGCCTTGACCGTGCGTGACTCCAGGTCGACCGTCACGGTCGCCCCCGGATTCGCCTCCAGGTAGTCCCAGAGCCGCTGGATCACCTTGTCGTCGACCTGCGCGGCGAGCAGACCGGCCTTGCCGGAGTTGCCGCGGAAGATATCGGCGAAGCGCGACGACAGCACGACCTTGAAGCCGTAGTTCTGCAGAGCCCACACGGCGTGCTCTCGCGACGAGCCGGTGCCGAAGTCCGGCCCGGCGACCAACACGGTCGCCTTGTCGTACGGCGACTTGTTGAGGATGAAGTCCGGGTCCTTGCGCCAGGCCTCGAACAGCCCGTCCTCGAAGCCGTCGCGGGTGACCTTCTTGAGCCAGTGCGCCGGGATGATCTGATCGGTGTCGACATTGCTGCGACGCAGCGGGACGCCGACGCCGGTGTGCGCGGTGAACTTGTCCATAGTGATTCTCCTGGGGCTCAGGCGTCTGCCAGTTCGGGGAGGTCGGCGGGCGATGCGAGGTGGCCGAGCACGCCCGTGGCCACCGCGACGTCCGGCGAGACCAGGTGGGTGCGACCGCCCTTGCCCTGGCGGCCCTCGAAGTTGCGGTTCGACGTCGACGCCGAGCGTTCGCCCGGGGTCAGCTGATCGGGGTTCATGCCCAGGCACATCGAGCAGCCCGCGCCGCGCCATTCGGCGCCGGCGTCCTTGAAGATGACGTCGAGGCCCTCTTCCTCGGCCTGCAGACGCACCCGCACCGAACCCGGCACCACGAGGATGCGGGTCTCGTCGGCGACCTTGCGTCCCTCGATCAGCTTCGCGGCGACGCGCAGATCCTCGATGCGGCCGTTGGTGCACGAGCCGATGAAGACCGTGTCGACCTTGATGTCGCGCATCGGAGTCCCGGCGGTCAGCCCCATGTACGTCAGGGCCTTCGAAGCGGATTCGCGCTCGATCGGGTCGTCGAACGAATTCGGATCGGGCACGCTCGCCGACAGCGGCACGCCCTGCCCCGGATTGGTGCCCCAGGTGACGAACGGCGTGACCTTCGAGGCGTCGAGCGTGACGACCTTGTCGAACACCGCGTCGTCGTCGCTGGCGAGCGTGTCCCAGTACGCGACCGCGGCGTCCCATTCGGCGCCGGTCGGCGCGCTCGGGCGACCCGACAGGTAGTCGTACGTGGTCTGGTCCGGAGCGATCAGGCCGGCCTTCGCGCCCCATTCGATCGACATGTTGCAGATCGTCATCCGCGCTTCCATCGACAGCTTGCGGATGGCTTCACCGCGGTACTCCACGATGTAGCCCTGACCGCCGCCGGTGGTCTCCTGGGCGATCAGCGCCAGGATCAGGTCCTTGGCGGTCGAGCCCTCGGGCAGCTCGCCGGTGACCTCGACGGCCATCATCTTGGGCTTGGCCTGCGACAGCGTCTGGGTCGCCAGCACGTGCTCGACCTCGGACGTGCCGATGCCGAACGCGATCGAGCCGAATGCCCCGTGCGTCGCGGTGTGAGAGTCGCCGCACACGATCGTCATGCCCGGCTGCGTGAGACCCAGCTGAGGCCCCACGACGTGCACGATGCCCTGGTCGATGTCGCCCATCGGATGCAGGCGGACGCCGAACTCCTCCGCGTTGCGGCGCAGCGTCTCGACCTGCGTGCGCGACACCAGGTCGGCGATCGGCTTGTCCAGGTCCGTGGTCGGGATGTTGTGGTCCTCGGTCGCCAGCGTCAGATCGGGGCGGCGCACTGCACGCCCGGCCAGGCGGAGTCCGTCGAACGCCTGGGGGCTGGTGACCTCGTGGATGAGGTGGAGGTCGATGAAGAGGAGGTCCGGCTCCCCTGCGTGACTGCGGACGACGTGGTCGTCCCACACCTTCTCGGCCAGTGTCCTGCCCATGACTGCTCCTTGCCCATATCAGCTCTGTGCACTGAGTTGCGTCTCAACATTCGATACGGCAGTATCAAGACATGGACAACTCTAGCGGAGTCGGCGTCCTCGACAAAGCCGCCCTCGTACTGGCGGCTCTCGAGCCGGGACCTGCGACCCTGGCCGGCCTGGTGACGGCGACCGGCCTGGCTCGACCGACCGCACACCGCCTCGCGGTGGCTCTGGAGCATCATCGACTCGTCGCGCGCGACATGCAAGGCCGGTTCATCCTCGGCCCGCGCCTGGGCGAGCTCGCGGCAGCCGCCGGCGAGGACCGCCTGCTCGCAGCAGCCGGCCCGGTGCTGGCCCGGCTGCGCGACATCACCGGCGAGTCCGCCCAGCTGTTCCGACGCCAGGGCGACTTCCGGGTGTGTGTCGCCGCAGCGGATCGACCGACGGGTCTGCGCGATTCCATCCCGGTCGGTAGCCAGCTGACCATGAATGCCGGCTCTGCTGCTCAGGTCCTGCTCGCCTGGGAGGACCCGGAGCGCATGAACAAGGGCCTGCTCAAGTCCGAGTTCTCGGCTGCCGAGCTGTCGGCGGTGCGCCGTCGCGGCTGGGCTCAGAGCGTCGCCGAGCGCGAGACCGGCGTCGGCTCGGTCTCCGCCCCCGTGCGCTCCCCCTCGGGCAAGGTCGTCGCCGCCGTGTCGGTGTCAGGCCCGCTCGAACGGCTGACCCGGCAGCCCGGGCGCATGCACGCCCCCGCCGTCGCCGCGGCCGCCGAGCGGCTCTCGCAGTCCCTGCGCCGCAGCTCCTGAGGCGGGCTCGGTTGACCAGGTCGACCTGGTCAACCGCCACTTCACCACGTGCATGCGCGTGGTGAAGGTACCGCTCTCAGCGGAGCGCTTGGAGGATCTGCGCCTTCGTCAGACGCGAGTAGCCGACGACGCCGCGTGCGCGCGCCTCGGCGCGTAGCCGCGTGACCGTCCAGGACTCGTCCGGCTCCATGGCTGTCTCGTCCGGCCCGGCAGCCGTCTGGTCCGGCAGCGGCGAGTCCGGGCCGAGGTTCGGGACCGGACGGACGATCTCATGGTCCTTGATCGCCTGATACTTGCGCTTCGCGGCCTTGGCGCGCGCCTTGTGCTTTTCGACCCGCCGTTCCAGATCGGCACGATCGGCCTCTGAACGCTTGAGCTTCTTGCCCTGCTTCTTCAGCTGCGCCGTCAGCTCCGCGACCAATGCCTCCTGCTTCTTGAGCAGCTTGACCACCGCCGGATCGACCTTCTTGCCTGGCGCCTTCTTAGCCACGGCCCGATCGTGCCGCGCGTAGATGAACAGCAGGCGAACGAGAGCACTAGAACAGGCCGGGCTGCTCCAGATCGAGCAGGACCGTCTTGCGCTCGATGCCGCCGGCATATCCGGTGAGCGTGCCGTCAGCACCGATGACGCGGTGGCAGGGCACGACGATCGGGATCGGGTTCGCCCCATTGGCCGCACCCACCGCACGAGCGACGGCATTGTCATAGCCGAGACGGGCGGCGATCTCACCGTACGTGGCAGTCTCGCCGTACGGGATCTTGCACAACTCCGACCAGACCTTCTGCTGGAACTCGGTGCCGTCGTTGGCCAGCGGCAGATCGAACCGGGTGCGATCGCCGGCGAAGTACTCGGTGAGCTGCTGCTCCGCCCGGTCCAGCAGGACGTCGGCCGTTCGGGTACCCCGGGCGCGGGCGCCGAAGTCGATCGCGGTGATGAGACCCGCCGAGGTGTGGATCCGGAGGCCCCCGATGGGCGAGTCCATCCAACGTGTGGTCATGATGCTTCCTTCGAGAGATGCGTGGACGAGGACGTGGCGCTGTCGCGCCATAGATGCAGCGCGGCGTACGAGCGCCAGGGCGCCCAGGTCGCCGAACGATCGGCACCGACGCCGTGGTGTTCGAGCCGACGCTTCACGATCAGATCGGTCTCGAGCAGGACATCGGGGTCGCGTAAGGCGCGCATCACGACGTAGTCGGCGGTCCAGCGCCCGACGCCGGGGATCGTGAGCAGGCGGGCTCTGGTCGACTCTCGGTCGGCGCCCGCATCGAGCACGAGCGATCCGTCCGCGACGGCGACCGCGGCGCCGATCATCGCGCGGGCGCGGGCGCGCGGCATGCTCAACGAGTCGTCGGCGGCGCCGGCGAGCGCCTGAGCGCGCGCGAATGTGCTGGTCAGGCCGTGCTGAGCAGCCAGGTCGAGATCGACCGGAGCACCGTACCGGTGGGCGATGCGTCCGAGAGCGGTGCGAGCACCGGCGACCGACACCTGCTGGCCCACGATCGCTCGCACGACCACCTCGAAGCCGTCGAACTGGCCGGGGAGTCGCAGGCCTGGCGCCGCCGCGACGAGAGGCGCGAGCACCGGGTCGGCCGACAGCGCCTGGTCGATCGCGACGGGGTCGGCATCCAGGTCGAGCACGCGCCGCGACCGTTCGACCGCGACCGCGGTGTCGCGCAGGTCGGTCAGCTCCAGCACACATGCCACGTGGTCGTCGTGCAGGGTCAGCTCCACGACGCCGGGTCCGTGCGGCAGATCGACGACCCGCGCGTAGGTGCGCCCCGCGACCCGCTCGACCGCGGCGACCGCACGACCCTCGAAGAACTCCAGCAGGCCTTCGGCATGGAACGGCCGGCGCACCGCCAGACGCACGCGCACGCGACCCGACGGCACGTTGTCGCGCCGCAGCCCCCGGCGGCGAGCGCGCAACTCAGAAGGGCTCAGGGCGAACGCCGCCCTGACCGAATCGTTGAACTGGCGGATCGACGCGAATCCCGCAGCGAACGCGATATCGGCCATCGGCAGATCGGTGGTCTCGATCAGGACCCGCGCCGACTGAGCCCGGCGGCTTCGGGCCAACGACAACGGCCCGGCACCGAGTTCGGCCGAGATCATCCGGTTCAGATGACGGGTGCTGAACCCCAACCGGCCGGCCAGGCCGTCGACGCCCTCGCGCTCGACGACCCCGTCACCGATCAGTCGCATCGCGCGGCCGACAGCGTCGGCGCGCACATTCCACTCCGGCGAACCGGGAGTCGTGTCGGGCCGGCAGCGTCGGCACGCCCGGTAGCCGGCGTCCTGCGCTGCTGCGGCGGACGGATGGAATGTGACGTTCTCGGGCTTCGGCGTGACCGCCGGGCACGACGGCCGGCAGTAGATGCCGGTGGTGCGTACGGCCGTGTAGAACACGCCGTCGAACCGTGCGTCGCGCGCTGCGACGGCCCGGTAGCACCGCGTGTGATCGAGTTCCATGCCACCATCATGACCCGCGTCGCAGACAGATTCTGGCGGAAATCGGACATGGCCGTCCGGCCGCAGCGCCTCACGCGTGGCGCGCGAGTGGCGCGACCGGCTCAACGAGTGGCGCACGTTCGCGGTGGCAACAGCCTGTCTCACCACAAACCTGCGCCACTCGCGTTGCCGCTACGCGAGGTGGTCGCGCGCTGGGTGCGTCAGGCGGCGTCCTTCACCTCGTCGAGCGCATCGTTGAGCGTGTCGAGCGCGCCGCCGCTGGGGGCGTTGGACACGCCCGTCCAGTCAGGCGTCGGCAGGATCTGCTCGCTGGTCTGGCCCTGCTGAACCGCGCGGATCGCCGCGACGATGTCGTCGATGTTGTTCGGCACCGCCCGGTTGCACGCGTTCAGCTCCGACTCCAGCTTCAAGGTCAGGCGGGGCTTGCCTGCTGCGACCGCGTCGGCCGTGGTGCCGGACTCCACGTCGCTCTTGGCGAGGTCGGAGACCTGACCGCACACGTGATAGACCTCGCCGCCACCGGCCCAGTAGACCTGGTCCTCGCCCAGCAGCTGGATGACGGCCTGCTTCTCAGCGGTGTACTTCTCGACCGAGGACGGGTGGAAGTCGATGCCCAGAAGCACCGCGACGGCGGCCACCACGATGCCGACCGCGCCGGCGACGCCCTTCTGCGTCTTGTCCATGTCCTTGTTGAGGAAGATCAAGATGATGATCGGCAGGAACGCCAGGATCGGGATGAACGCGCCGAGCTGATTCTGGATGAAGAACTTGACCGGCTCGGACTTCGACGCCGGATCGTACGTATTGGCCTTCTTCCACAGCATCGAGCCGATCACGACGACGATGCCGTCGAGCACGAGCAGCACGATCAACAGGATGAACGCCCAGGTCGGGAATCCGCTCGTGGTCACGAGCGCGCCCCGGTCGTCGACGGTCGTCTTGTCCGACAGGATCGACTTGTTGACCAGCAGACCGAAGATCGCACCGATCTCGATCGCGATGCCGAGCACCCACAGCGCGATCGCGATGATGCGCAGCTTCTTGGCCTTGGCCTTGGACTCGGCCGATGCCGTCCACGTGCCTGACTCGTTCACGGCGCCCCCGGCGGCACCCTTGCCTGATGTCGTCATGAACTTCTCCTTGAGATCGCGGCTCGACGAGACTGCATGCTACTGCCATCTGCGCTGGTCGTGGGGCTCTTGACCACCGTTCGGCTACACGATGTCTACTTGCGGCCGCTGCGACGCGTGGGCTTGCGCCGGATCGTGACCGCGTTGTTGTTGGAGCGCTCGACCTCGAACAGGTCGATCTCCTCGATCAGGCCGATCCACTTGGCATAGCCGAAGTTGCGCGGCTGGAACGACGACTGATTGGCGATCTGGTTGCCGACCGCGCCCAGGTTCGCCCAGCCGTCGTCGTCGCTGGCCGCATCGACGGCCGTACGCAGCATCTGGACCAGACGCGCGTTCTGGCGCAGTTCGTTGCGCGGCATCCGACGGGCCGGTAGACGCGGATCCTCGTCCTCGTCGTCGTCGGGCGCCTCGACGCGGTCGATGTACAGGAACTGCGAGCACGCGTTCGTGAACGCGTCGGGCGTCTTCTCCTGTCCGAATCCCAGCACCGTGGCCCCGGACTGGCGCAGGCGCATCACGAGCGGCGTGAAGTCGGCATCGCTGGACACGATCGCGAAGCCGTCGGCCGTGCCGGCGTGCAGCAGGTCCATTGCGTCGATCACGAGCGCCATGTCCGAGGCGTTCTTGCCTTTCGTGTAGGCGAACTGCTGCACGGGGGCGATCGCATAGTCCTGCAGGATCGCCGTCCAGCCCTTGAGCTCGCCGCGTGTCCAGTCGCCGTAGGCGCGGCGGACGTGCGCGTTCCCGAAGGTCGCCACCTCCGCCAGGATGGCGTCGATCTTGGAGGCAGGGGCGTTGTCGGCGTCGATCAGGACAGCGATGCGGTGCGAGGTCTCGGGCATGGGTTCAGCGTAGGCCCGTCGGCCGTTCAGCCCGTGCCGACGATCGAGCGCGCGATCGCCCGATACCGAGTCAGGAACTCGTCGGGGGGTAACTCGCCGTCGACGTGGTACCAACTCGCGACGCCCAGGCACAACGACGTGATCGCACGGCTCGCGTCCACGGGATGCGGTGTGCTGAAGTCGCCGGCCGCGACACCGTCCGACACGACGACGTCGAGCATGCGCTGCTGTTCCTCTCGCCGGGCGATGAACCGGGCGCGGTGTTCCGCTGTCAGGTTGCCGATCTCGTTCGCGCACAGCAGCGCGCCCTTCTGGCGGTTCATGTGGAACCGCAGCAGTGACTCGACGAGGACGTCGAACTGCGCCGGAGGGCTCTCGTCGACCTCGTCCAGGGCGTAGCGATTGCGTTCGATCAGCTCATCGACCACCACCAGCATCAGGTCGAACAGGATGTCCTGCTTGGACTTGTAATGGTGGTAGATGCCCGGCACCGACAGGCCCGAACGCTCGGCCAGCAGGCGCGTGCTCGTGCCGTGATAGCCCTTCTCGGCGAACGTCTCAAGCGCAGCGGCGAGGATCCGGGACATGCGCTGCTCGGAATACACGCGCCAGTCGCGATAGTTGTCGGTGGGCTCCACGTCGTCCTCGCCCACCGCAGCGGCCCGGGCGTCGGCGAACTCGATCAGCCACTGGAGTGCCTCGGGGTCGTCGACCGCGCCGGCGCTCACCACGTCTCCCGTGCGCTGGCCCGCCAGGAGACGCTTGACCGGGACCTCGAGCTTCTTGCCCGTCTTGGTGTGCGGGAGCGCGGGGGCGATGATGACCTCGTCGGGCACGTGGCGCGGCGAGGTGTGCTCTCTCAGACGGTCGCGGATCCGCCGACCGATCTCTTCCGGATCGCCGGCGTCCTCACCCACCACGGCGAACAGCGGCATCCAGTACCCGCCGTCGGGCCGCTCCACGCCGACGACCAGCGTGTCGAGCACATCGGGCAGCGACTCGACCGCATCGTAGATCTCGGCGCTCCCCAGGCGGATCCCGTTGCGGTTCAGCGTGGCGTCGGTACGCCCGTGGATCAGGACGGTGCCGCGCTCGGTCAAGGTGATCGCGTCACCGTGACGCCACACACCGGGGAACTCGGCGAAGTACGTCTCGCGATAGACCGCGCCGTCGGGATCATTCCAGAAGCCGATCGGCATCGACGGCATCGGCTCGGTGATGACCATCTCCCCCGGCGTGCCGGGGGGCACCGGCTTGCCCGTCTCGTCCCAGACCTGCAGGGACACGCCCAGCGCGATCCCGCTGATCTCACCGTCGTAGACCGGAAGGATCGGGTTGCTCGACACGAAGATCCCGACGATGTCGGTGCCACCGCTGGTCGAGCCGACCTGGACCGTGCGGCTCACCGCGTCGCGGACCCACCGGTTCGCGGCCGCGGGCAGGATCGACCCGGTGACCGCGACGATCCTGAGCCGTGAAAGGTCGAGCACGGAACCCGGCTCGACGCCGGCGCGTTCGCAGCCCTTGAGGTAGCCCGGGCTGGTACCGAACACCGTGACGCCTAGGTCGGCGGCGATCTGCCACAACTGATCGGTCGACGGATCAGACGGACTTCCGTCGTACAGGACGATCGTCGAACCGTGCAGCAGGCCGCACACCTGGGCGTTCCACATCATCCAGTTCGGGCTGGTGTACCAGAAGAAGACGTCATCGGGCCCCAGGTCGAGGTGGAACCCCGGCGAGGCCATCTGCTCCAGCAGAGCCCCGCCGTGCCCGTGCACGATGCCCTTCGGCTTGCCGGTGGTACCCGATGTGAACAGCACCCAGAGCGGATGATCGAACGCCACGGGCACCACGTCGACCGGTTCGCCCGCCGCCAGCGCATCGTGCCACGTCTCGACATCGGGCTCGTCAGCGCCGAGTGTCAGGCCGGCCGTCGTCACCGCGATCACACGGTCGACGGTCGGCAGCAGTTCACGCAATTGCTGCGCTTCCTTGCGCCGGTCGTGGACCAACCCCTTGAAGTAGTACCCGCCCCCGCAGACCAGCACCTTCGGGTCTAGCTGCGACAGCCGGTCGGCGGCCGACCGCGCGGCCAGGTCGAGCCCGGCCTGTGACCAGGTCGCGCCGATCCACGCCGCCGCCAGGAACCCCACGACCCCCTCGATCGAGTTCGGCAGGTAGGCCACCACCCGGTCGCCGGCCTCGACCCCCAGGGCCCGCAGCCGGCCGGCGAACGTCTCGACCTGGCGTCGGAGCTCAGTGAAACCGATCGAGGTGGTCGTGCCGTCCTCGAGGACCATGACGATCGCATCGCGATCGCCACGCCCCCGCGCCAAGAGGTGTTCGGCGAAGTTCAGCGTGGCCCCGGGGAACCACCGGGTGCCCGGCATCTTCCGGCTCTCCCAGACCGCACTCGGTGGCGTGTGGAACCGGATGTCGAAGAACTCACCGACCGACGACCAGAACTCCTGCGGGTGCGTCGACGCCCAGGCCTGGATCTGGTGGAAGTCGGTCACGTCATCGAACGAAGTGACCTGTCGGTCGACCAGCCACCGAGCGAACTGCACGATCCGGGAGTTCTCGATCTGCTCTGCGGTGGGGACCCAGTCGGGGCGAACCGGCGCGATCGTCTCATCGATCACGGCGCCGCCTACGCGCGCTTCGGCCACAGCGACCCCCTGGTGATCACCACGTCCATGGCCACGGCGACCACCAGCACACCTCCGGTCGCGAAGTTCTGGACTTCAGGCGAGTATCCCAACAGCTGCACCCCGTTGTTGATCGACCCGATGACGAGAGCCCCGAGAAGCGCGGACCACACGCTGCCACGACCTCCGAACAGGCTAGTACCTCCGACGACCGCGGCAGCGATGGCGTTGAGCATCAGCGAGCCGCCGCCCGACGAGTTCGAGACGCTCAGCAACCGGGCGGCATCGATGACGCCGGCGATCGCAGCACAGGCGCCGAGCACGAGGAACGAGTACACGACCATCCGGTAGACCGGGATGCCGGCCCGCTGCGCCGCATCCCGGTCTCCGCCGACCGCGTACAGGTGGACGCCATAACGTGTGCGGGTCGTGACATAGGCCGCGACCACCAGCAGCGCGCCGAGGATCAGGACCGGCAGTGGCAGGCCGTCGGCCCGGGTCAGCACGGTGACACCGCCCAGCACGGCCGCTCCCACCACCAGCGTCGAGGCAGCGGCCCAGACTCGATCCTTTCGCGACGACACCTGGCGCCACCGGCTCACCGCGTAACCGGCCCAGACCAGGACGGCCAGCACGAACGATGCCCCGGTCGGCAGATGTGAACTCGCGATCTTGGCGTAGTCGGTGCCACCGACGCTGACCGTGAACTCCGGCGGGAGCACGACCAGGAGCAGGCCCTGGAACACCACCATGCCGCCGAGCGTCACGATGAGGGACGGCACGCCGAACACGACGATCAGGGACTGAACCAGCATGGCCGTCATGCCGAGCGCGATACCGGCGGCCAGGGCGAGCCACAGGCTCCAGCCCGAGGACACGGCGGCGTTCGCCACGACGGTCGCACAGACGCCGGAGAGCACCGCCGAGGACAGGTCGATCTCACCGACGAGCAGGACGAAGACGACGCCGAGCGCCAAGATCGCCGTCGTGACGATCTGCAGCACCAGGTTCGTGATGTTCTGCGAACTCAGGTACGCGTCGCTGCGGGTCGAAAAGAACAGCCAGATCGCCGCCAGGACGATGATGACCGGCACGCTGTGGAAGCGGCCCTCGAACGCACCGATGACCCGCGCCGACAGCGGCACCGGCGGATGGCCGGGGGCCGGGGTCGCGGCGCTCATGCGGCACCCTCGTGAGCGCCCGTGATCGCCGAGACCAGGTCGGCCGAGACGTACTCGCCGCGCCGCAGTTCGGCCACCTTGCTCCCCAGCCGGAGCACCACGACACGATCGGCGACCTGCTGGACGTCCTTGAGATCGTGCGAGATCACCAACACGCCGCGTTCCTGCTCCTTGAGTCGCATGATCAGGTCGAGGACCTCGGCGCGTTGAGAGATGCCGAGCGCCGCCGTCGGCTCGTCGAGCATGACCAGGCGTGGGTCCGACACGAGCGCCCGGCAGATCGCAATGCCCTGGCGCTGGCCCCCGGACATCGAGCCGACCGGGGCGGTGAACGACCTCAGCCGGATTGACATGGTGTCGAGCACCGCGTTCGCCTGTTGCTCCATGTCGCGCCGCCGCAGTGATCGGCCACGCCACCACGACGTGGTGCGCTCCTGGCCGAGGAAGAGGTTCTTGACCGCGTCGAGGTTGTCGCACAGCGACAGGTCCTGGTAGACGGTGTGGATCCCGGCCACCGTGGCGGCACGAGCACTGTCGAGCCGGACGTCTCGACCATCGATCCGGATCGTCCCGGTATCGGGTCGCTCCACTCCGGCGATGGTCTTGACCAGGGTCGACTTGCCGGCACCGTTGTCACCGACCAACGCCACGACCTCGCCCGCGTGCAGGTCGAGATCCACCTCATGGAGTGCTCGGACTCCTCCGAAGTACTTGGACACGGATCGCAGGCTCAGGATGGGCGGGCTGTCGGACATGCGGAACTCTCCTTGGGGGCGGGCTGTGGCCAGAGCTCGGGGGCGGCCGTCACGGCCGCCCCCGGCCGGGATGAAGGAACGGCGTCAGCCGACCTTCTCCTTGCAGGTGGGCGTCTGGGCAGCAGGTCCCTCACAGATCTGCTTCCAGGTGAAGATGCCCAGATCGACGGCAGTCTGCACGACCTCTCCGGGATCCTTGCCCTTCTCTAGGTGGATCAGCGTCGCCGGCAGCTTGGCCGTCGGGATCTGCGATCCACCGTTGTCGACCTTGTCCTTGACCAGATCCGCCGGCGGCGCGTCGCCGTTGATGGCAGCCAGGGTGATCTTGGCGGCGGCCTCGGCCTCGACCGAGAACGCCTTGAGCACGTTGTCCTGTTGATCACCGGTCAGCATGTATTGCAGGCCCGTGAGCTCAGGGTTCTGGCCTCCGTACACGGGCACCTCGAGTTTCTTGCTCTTCAGCGAGGCGATGACGCCGGCCGTGATGCCGTCGTAGAAGCCCAGGAAGGCGTCGATATCGCCCTGGGTCTTCGTCAGGCACTGGTCGGCCGCCTTCTGGGCGTTGTCCGGCGCCCAGTCCTTGACGTAGTCCTCGCAGACGACGTCGATCGTGCCGTCGTCGATCAGCGGCTTGAGCACCGCATCCTGGCCCTTGAGCATCTCGGTGGTGTACACGTCGCCCTTGTTGCCGAACAGCCGGGCGACCTTCACGGGTGCGTCCCCCAGCGCACCGTCCTTGATCTGCGACGCGAAGTACTCGGCCTGCATCGTCCCGACCGCCTCGGGGTCGAAGAACACCTGGGCGTACATCTCGCCCTTCAGCGGCGGATTCTCGTAGCCGATCACCGGCACCTTCGCCGTCTTCGCCGCCTGGAGCAGACCCTCACTGGTGTTCGGGTCGGCTGCCACGACGACCAGTGCGTCAGCACCGGCCGCGATCGCCGCATTGGCCTGCGACAGCTGGGTCGCGGAATCACCCGCGGCGTTGACGAACTTGACCGTCACGTCGGGGTCGAGCTTGGTGATGGCCTTCTCGAAGTCCGGGCCGTCCTGCTGGATGTACCGGGTGGGCGTGGTATTCGGCGCCATGAAGTACACGGTCTTCTTCTGGCCGCTGTCGGAACCGCCGTCTGAGTCCCCGCCCCCGCACGCGGACAGCACCAGTCCGGCTGTCGTGGCGATGGCGATGATCCTCAACGCACGGCGTCGGGTCGTGATATGCGACATCCTTGCTCTCTTTCTTCGATTCTGTGGACGTGCAGCGGCGCCCGATCACCCTGCGTCTGATGGCCCGCGAGGGGCGAGGTCAACGGGGGACGACTCCCTTCTGACGTGCGGTGATCTGCAGAGCCAGGTGCTTGGAATAGATGCGCACCCAGGCGAGCGGACCTCCCATGAACCAGAAGCCAGGCGCACCGGTGGGGCGGTAGAGCCCGCCGATCTCGCCGTCGTCGCCGATGCCGAGCACGTCGGGGCAGGCGTCGGCGACACTGTCGCCGAACAGCCGACGAGCGGTCTCGCGCATGTTCTTGTAGCCGGTCGCGAGCACGACCAGGTCGGCGTCGAGCTCGCGGCCGTCGTCGAGCCGCACGCCGTCGGCGGTGAACTCGGCCAGACCCGCGCCTTGCACCAGCCCGATCTTCCCGTCGGCGATCAGGCGCGAGCAACCGACGTCGATGTAGTAGCCACCGCCCTTGGCCAAGGCGTAGCCCATCAGGCCGGTGCCGCCCGGGCCGTCGTTGCGCTTGAAACCCACGGCGTCGAGGGAGGCCAGGAGTTCGGCGTCGAGTGCAGCCGTGGCCTTGGTGCCCTCGACGGCGTACTCGAGGACCAGCGGCCAGGGCGTGGCGCTGGCGAAGAGATCCGCGTACTCGGTGGGCGGTCCGCTCTCGGTGAAGTTGGCGCCGAACAACAGCGGGATGCCGTGTTCCTGGCTCATGATGTAGGTCGAGGAGCGCTGCACCATCGTGACGTCGGCACCGGCCTCGTACAGATCCTGGGCGATGTCGTGGCCGCTGTTGCAGGCCCCGATCACGAGCGCCTTCTTGCCCGACCAGTCGGTGCCCGAACCGTGCTGGCTCGAGTGGTACGACGTGCCCTCGAACCGGTCGCGTCCGGCGACGTCGGGCAGGTGCACCTCGGCGGCCGCGCCGGTCGCCAGGATCACGTCCTGCGGATGGACGACCCGCTCACCTTCCGGCGTGCGCACTCGCAGGGTCCATCGTCCGGTGGCAGCGTCGTACGCACTGTCGTACATCTCGGCGTCAGTCCACACGTTGAGTTCCATGGCCGCGGCGTAGAACTCGAACCAGTCGGCGATCTTGTCCTTGGCGGTGTAGATCGGCCACGACGACGGGAACGGCAGGTACGGCAGGTGATCGGCCCACACCGGGTCGTGCAGCACCAGCGAGTGATAGCGCTTGCGCCAGCCGTCGCCGACCCGGCCGCTCCGCTCCAGGACCAGGGTGTCGACGCCCATCAGACCCAGATTCGCGGCCAACGCCAGCCCGCCCTGGCCCGCGCCGAGGATCACGACCTCAGGCTCGCGATCGCGGTACGCGGCGTCGACGGATCGCTGGTCCTTCCAGTTGTGCGAGGTGCGAGCACCCGGGATGTGACGCGGGCCGATGGGGCGGCGGTCGCCCAGTGCACGCTCGTGCCCTTTGAGGTCCTCCATGCCGGTCATGACGTTCACGGCACGCCACTGGCCGTCGGACTCGACGAGGCGCGCGACGCCGCGACACCAGCCTGTCGCGGTCTCGAACGTGAACAGGCCCTCGATACCGGCATCGGTCTCGCGGGGCGTGAACCCGTCGTCGAGCGCCAGGGTCGTCGGCGCGGCAGTGGCCAGATGCGTCTCGAGGAGTCCGCGCACCTGCGGCGACCGATGGTAGGTACCCAGGTCCCAGGTCAAGGCGAGCAGATCGCGCCACCAGCACGCGGGGTCCAACGTCTCGAGCACGCCGTCGACGTCACCGGATTCGAGGGCCGTGCCGAAGCGATCGAGCCAGGACACGAACCCCGCCAACGCACGATCCGAAGTAGTGCCGATCGCCTCAACCGTCATGACGTTCACCTTTCGTCCAGACCGAGCGATCGCTCGGTCGGTTGAGTGTGACACACCTCTCAGCCGGGGGCAAGAGCCAAAAACCCCCGGACTCCGCGGGAGTTCGAGGGTTCGGCGTCGCGAGAGCTCAGGTGAGTGCCAGCACACCGATTGCGATCAGGGCGGCGATCTTCACCAGTTCGAGGGCGATGTAGACCAGGTGCACGCGTGACCCACCACCGTCCTCCCCCGCCAGTACCCGGTCCGAGCGCCTGGTCAAGAAGGGCCTGACCGCGACCAGCTGCGTGGCCAGAACCACCACCGCGACCGACACCGCGCCCGTCAGATCACGGCCGGGCTCCCCGCCGATCGACGCGGCCACGATCACGGCGGCCAGCACGAGCTCGACGGCGTTGAGCGCCCGGAACACCAGGCGCCCGATCCCCAGGCCGATCTGCAGCGTGACCCCGGGCGCCCGGAACTTGATCGGAGCCTCGATGAACGAGATCGCCAGCACCATGCCGAGCCACGTGAAGCTTGCGGCGGCCACCAGCGGCATCAATCGCCGGCCCGGTCGAGAAGGACTTCGAGCAGGATCCGTGCATGGTTGACGGCCGGGTCGTGGGCCGCGTACAGCAACGTGACCTGGTCGTGGTCGCGGCCCGCGTCGCGCAGTTCATCGAGCGCCGGGCTGTCGGTCAGCTCGGCACGGTAGCGCTCGGCGAACTCCTCCATGCGCGCCGCGTCGTGATTCCACCAACGGCGCAGATCCGAGCTCGGAGCGACGTCCTTGAGCCACAGATCGAGCGCTGCGGCATCCTTGCGGAGCCCACGCGGCCAGAGTCGATCGATCAGGACTCGGAATCCGTCGTCGGCCGACGGCTCCTCGTACACCCGTTTGGTCGTGAACGTCATGTCAGCGCACCTTTCTGGTCGCGAACGTCGTGTGGCCCGCGTCGACGTGTGGCAGCACCGACAACGCTTCGAGTTCGTCGGCCGGCAGCCCGGCCGCCGCCGCGCGGGCATTGGCACGCACCTGGTCCGGCGTCGATGCGCCCACGACGACCGAGGCCACCGACGGCTGCGAGGCCAGGTAGCCGATGGCCAGGTCGGGCAGGGTCATGCCACGGTCGACCGCCCGATCGCGCAGCGTCTCGACGAGCGCCCAGTCGGCCCGCTCCAGCCGGCTCGGATGGGGTGCGAGACGCGAACCGGGAGCAGCCGCCACTCCCTCGCGGTACGCACCGCTGAGCAGGCCCGCCGCGAGGGGGAAGTAGGGCAACAGACCGACGTCGCGCGCCTCGCACACCGGCACCAGATCGGCCTCCGCACTGCGGTTGTACAACGAGTACTCGTTCTGCGTCGTGGCGAACGGCGCGAAGCCCCAGGCCTCAGACACATCGAGGGCGGCCGCCAACTCCGCGCCGGTCAGATTCGACGCGCCGATGTACCGCACGAGGCCCGCGTCGACCAGCTGCGTCATGGCACCGATCGTGTCCTCGACCGGCGTGACCCGGTCCGGGGTGTGCCACTGATACAGGTCGATGTGATCGAGGCCCAGCCGTCGCAGACTGGCCTCGACGGCGCGTCGCAGGTACGCCGGTGACGAGCGCGCCGACTCGTCGCCGTTCCCGCCCTGCATGCTCATACCGAACTTGGTCGCGACGAAGACCGCATCTCGACGACCGGCGATCGCCCGGCCCAGGAGTTCCTCACTGGCGCCGAATCCATAAGCGTCGGCGGTGTCGAACGCCGTGACACCGGCATCGAGCGCGGCATCGACGACAGCCTGCGCACCGGACTGATCGAGCCGCGGACCGAACGGCAGGCATCCGATCGTCAGAGGTCCCAGATCGGGCCGATTCACCAGATCCCTCCGATGGACCGGTCCTTGGGCAGCTGGGCGCGCATCGCGGTCAAGCCCGCCAGGCAGGCGTCGCGCAGACGCGGATCGATCGCGTCGAGGACCGCGGCCAGCTCCGCGTGGCGCCGCTCCAGCACGCGATCGACGAGTTCGGCTCCCGCAGTCGTGAGTCCGAGGAGCACGACGCCACGATGGGCAGGGTTCGAGCCGCGTGCGATCAGGCCGGCCTCGACCAGCCGTGCGGTCAGGCGCGTGATCGACGACGGCGCGACGTCCAGGAGACGTGCGGCGTGCGATGACGCCATCGGTCCGTCCTCGGACAACTGCAGCATCAGGCGGAACTGCGGTGCGCTGACCGATTCGAGCGCGATGCTCCTGAGCGCGATCCCCACCAGGTCGCGGGCGATGTCGGCGAGCACCGTGACGTCGGCTCTGGTCGTGAGTCCACCAGCCATGGTGCAATCATTGCATGATGCAAGAGTCTGCGAACACCCTCGCGCGCCTCCAGCGGTGGCGCGATCACGGCGGCACCTGCACGACCACCGCGACGAGTCGCGAGCGCCAGGTCCTGGTGTCGCTTCGCCGCTGCGACGGGGGCGAGGAGGTCGACCGGCTCACGACCGAAGACCCCGAGGTCCTGGCGTGGCTGGCAACCCTGGAGGACGCATGACCACACCGTCGGTGCAGTGGTCGCAGGCACTTGGGCTGTCCGTCCCGATCGTGTGCGCCCCGATGGGCGGGGTGGCGGGCGGCGCCCTGGCCACCGCCGTGTCCGCCGCGGGCGCTCTCGGGATGATCGGTATGGGCAGTTCGGGCGCATCGGACCGGCTCGAGCAACAGCTGGCGCACGTCCCGGACGGGCACCGTGTCGGTATTGGCATGGTCGATTGGGTCATGCGACGCGACCCGCGCATGCTCGAGATCGCGATCGCCGCCCGGCCCGTACTGCTCTCGGTCAGTTTCGGCGACGCCACGTCCCTGTCCACGTTCGACTGGGTTCCGGCCGCACGCGACGCGGGTGTCGTGACCGCCGTCCAGGCGGCCGATGTCATGGAGGCCCGCCACGCTGCGGATGCCGGCATCGACGTCGTCGTCGCCCGGGGACGCGAAGGCGGCGGGCACGGCCGTCCAGTCAACGACCGCGACCGGTTGCTCGACGAGATCCTCGCCGCGGTCGACGTGCCGGTGCTCGCGGCCGGAGCGGTCTCATCGGCCGACGACGTCCGCGCCGTCCTGGCACGCGGTGCCGTCGCCGCCTGGATCGGCACCGCGTTCGCAGCATGCGACGAGGCCCTCTCATCCCCCGGGACCCGGGCGGCGCTGATCGCCGGCAGGTCCGACCGGACCGTCCTGACGTCGGCCTTCGACGCGGCCGCCGGACACGATTGGCCGGCTGACGTCCCCGAACGGGTCCTGGCGAATCGGTTCACTGATCGGTGGCGTACGCGCGACGACGTGACGGCATCCGCCGGTGCCGCGGCCGACTTCCTCGACGCGGCCGCGGACCGCGACGACCCCGAGGCGATCTGCGTCAATGCCGGCCTCGGTGTCGACCGTCTCACGCGCGTGCGATCGGCCGCCGAGGTCGTCGCCGACCTGGATCCGGGCCTCCGGTCACCCGCCGAAGAGACCCAGACCACAGCGCCGACCGGACCGCCCGAGTAGCATGCCACCATCGCCCGTCGCCGGACCGCGACCGGGCACGAGACGAGAACGTATCTGAGGTATCGATGACTGACGCACGCCTGCAGGGAATCTTCGACGAGGTCGTGAACCGCAATCCCGGTGAGACCGAGTTCCATCAAGCGGTGCGTGAGGTCTTCGACAGTCTGGTCCCGGTGCTCGACAAGCACCCCGAATACGCCGATGCGTCGGTGATCCAGCGCGTCTGCGAGCCGGAGCGGCAGATCATCTTCCGCGTGCCGTGGGTCGACGATGCCGGTCAGGTGCAGATCAACCGCGGCTTCCGCGTCGAGTTCAACTCGGCGCTCGGTCCGTACAAGGGCGGTCTCCGCTTCCATCCCAGCGTCTACCTGGGCATCGTGAAGTTTCTAGGCTTCGAGCAGATCTTCAAGAATGCCCTCACCGGCATGCCGATCGGCGGAGGCAAGGGCGGCAGCGACTTCGATCCGAAGGGTCGATCCGACGGCGAGATCATGCGGTTCTGCCAGTCGTTCATGACCGAGCTGTACCGCCACCTCGGCGAGTACACCGATGTGCCGGCCGGAGATATCGGAGTCGGCGGGCGTGAGATCGGCTACCTGTTCGGCCAGTACAAGCGCATCACGAACCGCTACGAGTCGGGGATGCTCACCGGCAAGGGCCTGTCGTGGGGCGGCTCGCAGGTGCGCACCGAGGCCACCGGCTACGGCACGGTGTTCTTCGTCGAGGAGATGCTGAAGGCCAAGGGCGATTCGTTCGACGGCCAGCGCGTCTCGGTGTCGGGTTCGGGCAACGTCGCGATCTATGCGATCGAGAAGGTCCACCAGCTCGGCGGCACCGTCGTGTCGTGCTCGGACTCCAGCGGCTACCTGGTCGACGAGGCCGGCATCGACCTCGAGCTGCTGAAGCAGGTCAAGCTCGACGAGCGCGGTCGCATCGCAGACTACGTCGACCGGCGCGACAGTGCTGAGCTGGGCCGTGACGGCTCGATCTGGGACGTTCCGGCCGATATCGCGCTGCCGTGCGCCACGCAGAACGAGCTCGACGAGAACCATGCGATCACGCTGATCAAGAACGGCTGCGCGATCGTGGCCGAAGGCGCGAACATGCCGACCACCCCGGCGGCGATCGCCGCGTTCTCCGAGGCCGGGGTCGGTTTCGCGCCCGGCAAGGCGGCCAATGCCGGCGGCGTCGCCACCAGCGCACTGGAGATGCAGCAGAACGCGTCACGCGACTCCTGGTCGTTCGAGTACACCGAGAAGCGCCTCGACGAGATCATGCGCCGCATCCACGACCGCTGCCTGACCACGGCCGACGTGTACGGCCTGCCCGGCGACTACGTGGCGGGCGCCAATATCGCCGGGTTCACGCAGGTCGCCGACGCGAT
>Ga0182737_1001114_pt1 | contig 28611 bp, 31 predicted proteins | sample eDN5th30CBELigOP_FD_128878 | JGI IMG/M metagenome (GOLD analysis project Ga0182737, IMG submission 128878) | Enriched Organic Plus compost microbial communities from Emeryville, California, USA - eDNA 5th pass 30_C BE-Lig OP (version 2) (version 2) ... | reverse complement strand
GACTGCGACCAAAGTGATTACCGCGAGCGTTGCGGTAGTGGCCCATATCTTTGGTTTTGCGAATGAATCAGCAATAGGCTGGAAACGACGGGTTGCATCAGGGTAACGAGCAGCGGCAAGCTGAGTGTAGGCTTGGTAGTTTCGTCTGACTCCTCGGACTGCTCGGTGCATGATGGTATTACGTTTCATTGTATAAGACCTCTACGAGTTTGGTGCGCTAAAAATGTTGTGTTTTATGGAATACATAAGTCCGCCGTACTACATCAGCTCTCATGATGCTAGTGGTTATGAATCAAGTATGGATAATGAGATAGGGTGAGTCAACCTTAAGTACGCTATAATGAGTGCAAGAGATTAGAGACGGTATACAAGTGGATAAACGAGAACAGTTTGGTTTTTCTGTGGTTAAACGCCTTGATGGTCATTTTGGCCGAGCTGGTATGATTCGCACACCTCATGGTGAGATTGAGACGCCGGCGTTTATTCCGGTTGGCACGCAGGCTACACTCAAAGCGCTCACACCCGAGCAGCTCAAGGCCACTGGCGCTCAGGCGGTGCTCGCCAACGCATATCATCTCTACCTACGCCCAGGCCACGAGCTCATTGACCAAGCTGGAGGCCTCGGTAAATTCATGAACTGGGACGGGCCAACGTTTACCGACAGTGGCGGCTTCCAAGTAATGAGCCTTGGCGTCGGTTTCAAGAAAGTTGTCGACATGACAGGTGATGTTGATATGCCGCTCACCAAGAAAGATAAACTCGCTTGGGTCGACGATGATGGCGTTACATTTAAGTCGCACCTCGACGGCAGCCAGCACCGTTTTACCGCCGAAAAGTCGATGCAGATCCAGCACGGACTCGGCGCCGACATCATCTTCGCATTCGATGAACTGACAACACTACACCACCCGTATGAGTACCAAATTGAATCGCTCGACCGCCGCACCCACCCTTGGGCGCTCCGCAGCCTCGCCGAGCACAAACGCCTAACTAAGCTGCGTTCCGACAAGCCATACCAAGCACTGTTCGGTGTCGTACAAGGCGCGAACTATGAAGACTTACGCCGAAAATGTGCTCGTTTTCTGGCCGAGCAAGACTTCGACGGCTTCGGACTCGGCGGCGCGCTCACCAAAGAAAATATCGGCGAGATTGTCAGCTGGATGAGCGAGGAACTACCCGAAGACAAGCCACGCCACATGCTCGGCATTAGTGAACCCGATGATATTTTCGCGTGTATCGAAAACGGCGCCGATACATTTGACTGCGTCAGCCCCGCACGCGTTGGTCGCAACGGTGCGCTCTACACCCCGACCGGACGCATAAATATAACCAACTCTCGTTTCAAGGCCGCTTTCCAGCCCATTGACGACACCTGCGACTGCTACACCTGCCAAAACTACACGGCCGCGTATCTCCACCACCTTTTCAAAGCCGGCGAAATGCTCGCAAGCACCCTCGCTACCATCCACAACGAACGCTTTATCGTCAAACTCGTCCAAAACATCCGCGAAAGCATACTCGATAATACCTACCAAGACTTTAAGTCCTCTTGGCTCTCTCAATACTACTCGAAGCAGTAAGATATCTTACTGTTTACTGTATTTTATGGTATAATATAGTAGACATGAATATTCAGGAAGCTGTTTTTCCCCAACATATACCCACCGACCCGGGTAAAAATTCCAAGGCCGTCTATGTTCATGTAAATCAAGGTCTGTTTGCCCCAGAGGGACTCGTGGAGAGCTTTCGTAGAGCAGACGAGACCTATACACGAGATCGCTACGCAAGATTTCAGCGTATGGCAAATGAAATTTTCAGTTTTGATGGACTTGATATCGGATTCAAGCACGATGACCGAGATTTCGGTTCAAGAGATCTACTTGTGGTGCTATCCCCGCTCAATGACGGCAAGCCCGAGTCAGATCCAGACACTATTACTCCATACGTTATTAACGGATCAAAATCCGACAGGGGGAACGCAAAGCCTAACAGTCATAGACCCGCAAGCAAATTAGATATGGATTACGAGTTCGGTCATGCGGAGGGGATGCGCATGCCACGGCTTCAACTATTTGCTAGAGAAGCGCCTGCCATGACCCATGAGCAACGCAAAAGAGTTTCATCTGGTGACATGACCCCTTATGGTGAGCTCACCATGAAAGCTATAGGAAAAGCTGAGCGAATTGTGCGAGAGCGTTATGGTACGGCAGGATTCGACCGCATTCACTTTTTCTGCGCAGGTATGGGAGCAAAAGCGCTTGGCGCTGCTGCACACTTATTGAACAATACAGACAAGGAAGTCGGTTCAGTTACTCTTATGAATCTCTCTCTTGGAGAAGCGTCGTTATTAGACCGCGGATACAAATACGGAACGCGCCACATGGAAGGCGAGGCATCAAAACTGCTTCTACCACAAGAAGAAGACTATGTGCGTATACCAGAGTTTACTGTATTAAGTGAGCTAGATAAACATGGGGCCGAACTAGCAATGCGTCTTAGAATGATTAAAGCCGGCTACAACGTCCGCAGAGTACAGGCTATTATGAACGCAAAGGAAGGTGTGCATTATATTGAAAAACTCATGGATAACGGCTCAAGTGTTACAGTAGCAAATGCGATCAATGAAGGTATGACCACCCAAACAAGTCGCTACTTGCCAGTAGGTGATGGTCAACTCTTCCGCACCGACATAGTAGGGGTAGACGGGAAGAAAGTTAATGAAATGACCAACGAGCATGGAACTCTCGTAGCTCTCATTAGTAACCTTGGCCTATACAATCATTTCAGTAGAACCGAAGCTTAATTACCGTATACAGCTACTTAGATTGCTCTAAGCGCCATTTGGCGATTTCGGCGTGGTGGCCGCTTAAAAGGACCTCTGGGACTTTCAGGCCTTGGAATTCTTCGGGGCGGGTGTACTGTGGGAATTCGATATTCTGGTCATCTTGCTGGAATGACTCGATTTCAGCGCTGGTCTCGCCGCCCAACACACCTGGCAGTAAGCGCACCACACTATCTATGATCACCATTGCCGGCAACTCGCCGCCGGTCAGCACATAGTTACCTATGCAGAACTGCTCGTCGACCCAATTGGTCACGCGCTCATCGTAGCCTTCGTAGCGCGGGCAGATTAGAATCAGGCCATTACCGTCAGCTGCCAGTCGTTTGGCGTCAGATTGCTTATACTGCTTGCCGCGTGGTGTTGGCAAAATAACCGTCGCGTCAGGATCATCCCTCTTTGCCTGCTCAATCGCAGCAACCAACGGTTCAATCCTTAGTAGCATGCCATCGCCACCGCCATACGGCGTGTCATCAACCTGCTTGCGCGGACCTAAGCCATACTCCCGCAAATTAATAAAGCTGTAAGATGCAATACTGCGATCCTGCGCCTTCCAGAGCATACTGTTATTTAGTACACCATCGAACATCTCTGGAAATAGTGTAATAATTTGAATTTTCATTATTTTTATGTTATCATAAAATTAAGAGGAGTACTAGTATGTATATTGATGGTCTTTCATCGCCTTTTAAGCATGAATCGGGAACGCCAGAGGCAGGGGAGTCGCCTGATGCACTCGCTCATCCGGACGCAGTCGAGACTTGCCAGGCAGCAGTAAATTCAAGCGTACAGCCCACTCAGACCGGGCCTGTACAACGATTCCCTAGCTCAACGCGACCAGAACAAAATCCTTCATCACGACCACGAGTTGATCTTGCTGAAGCCGTTGCGCGAGTCGTACGTGCACGCAAGTTATATCTTAGTTAGCGCTGGGTACATAAAGGTTTGGGGAAACTAAAACCAAAAAGACCTCCGCGTCTGCACGCCAGAGGTCTTTTTGTCACATAAAGCTCCCAATTTGCGTTTTAGACAAACTGGCTCGCAACGAGCTTAATTATGTTTTTGTTTTTGAGTTAAGCGTCGGTTTTTATTCGACTAGAGACCAGTATACTGATTGCGTTTTCTGATTGCAAGCAGTTTCTTTAGGGGGGAAAGAGTAGCCCGACACAGCGATTCATTCGCTTCTCAACGTGGTGAGAAAAAACCCTAAAGTTTGTCTCATGACTACACATCTAGATCGTCGAGGTCCGCCAACTCCTTGCGGGTGCGTGAAGCCATCTCTGACGCTTCATCCTCATCATCGTTGTCATCTTCATTAGTAGCAGAAGATGTATCATCGGCATCTTGATTGTCTGCCTGTGAGTCGTCCGCACTTGAAGCTACCGTTCCGCCCGTTACATCAACAATCTTTAAGTTATAACGCGCGTCATTTTTGGTACCTAGCGCACGCAGCAATGTTCGGAGGCTTTGTGCCGTAGCACCACGCTTACCAATAACCCGGCCGAGGTCTTCTGGATCCACGGTCAATTCCAAAAGGACACCTTTTTCATCAATCCGTCGTTCGATCTGGACTGCTTCTGGCTTACCGACCAAAGATTTTACGATGTATTCTACAAATTGCTGATCAATACTGCTCACGGTCAACTCCTCCTGTATAGGTTAGTGCTGCTTACTTATTATAACAAACGAAAAACTGGCAAATGTAACAATTTACACAGCGACACGGTGTTTTTACTTCTTAGAAATGGCTTGTTTTCCCTAAGCTTCTGCTTTTTCTTCAGCAGGTGCTTCTGCTTCTGTAGCCGGTTGCTCTTCGGTGGTTTGTACCTCGGCCTCTTCGTTAGCAGACTCTTCTACTGGAGCTTCGGCTTCAGCCGGCTGGTTTTTGCGGAGCTTCTCAGGGTTGCGGATATCACGCTTTTTGTCGGCTGATTTCTTGACCCACTTCGGCAGCTTTACGCCTTCTGCCTCGAGCAAGCGGGCAACACGGTCAGTAGGCTGTGCGCCGTGGTCAAGATAAAACTGCGCTTTGTCTTTCACAAGCGTAGCGGTTTTAGTATGTGGATCGTAATGTCCCAACGCAGCGACAACCTTGCCGCTAGTTGGGGTCCGGCGTGAGTCTTGAACGACAACGCGGAACATGGCGTGGCCTTTACGGCCTGTACGTTGCATGCGAATAACTAGCATTTAATAAACTCTTCTTCCCTTTTATTTACTTGTTACAAAAACAATCCATATAATTTTACAGACAATCACCTCTGTTGTCAACTTTTGTATGGGTTAAGGACTTCTACGAGCGCACTTTGTCTACTATAAGAGCAGCTAGCCCTTCGTCAGGAAGAGGTGATGTTTCCTGTTCAGTGCCACTTTGCCCGTTGAACGGACAGGTTTCGCAGCCCGCTGCTTTCGCGAGACACCTTACCACATCTTGCTCGTACCTGAATACTCGCGTCTTCCCTATGAAGGTTCGACGGTCGCTTACGTCCCCCAGCTCGTGTGCTCTCTTCTTCTCTTCGGCAGATCGAGGGTCTCCATATAAAGGCATAATTGTGACCATCTCTCTGCCGTCCGGAGCTTTATCATAATAATCCTGCGCAAACAGCTTCAACTCCTTATGTGCTGCACATTGTAGTGCCGCAATAGATAGAGTAGGGCCGCCACCTTGAAGAGGCCATCCCTTTACGGTCACAGTTGGCATTTCGCAGTCACCCAGAATTCCTGGCTGTGGGGCAATTAATTTCTCTGCCATATTATTAAAATTATATCACATTATTGAATTTTAAGCAATTGTGTACATTAAATTTTTCATCTTTGGTATTTCTGTAGCGCTGCTGATGCGGCTGCCACCTGGGCTGCCTGCTTGCTCGGCCCGGTGCCGCGGCCAATAATCTTTGAGTCTACGTATACACCCACCGTGAACGTTTTTTCGTGATCAGGCCCTTCTTCATTCAAGACACGATACACCGGAGTAACCCCTTCAACGCTTTGTACCACCTCCTGCAAATGTGACTTCGGATCCATCCACGAGCCAGTCTCGAGGATTTCATCAAAAGTCGACAGTAAGTTCTTTTCAATAAACTCTTTCGCAGCATCGTACCCTTGGTCGAGGTAAATCGCACCGATTACAGCCTCGAAGCTGTTCGCGAGAATCTGGGCCCGGGCACGAGCTGTACCATGCCGCTCACCCCGACTGAGGCGTAGCAGTGGCTCAAACTCACAACGGGAAGCCGCAGCACTGATACTTTCTGTCCGCACCAGTGCGCTGCGCCAGTTCGTCAGAATCCCCTCAGGATCGTCGTAATTGGTGTACAGATACTCTGTCACCACCAGCTCAAGCACGGCGTCACCGAGAAATTCTAGACGCTCATTGTGTTCCTTGACGGATTTCTTATGCTCGTTCAGATACGACCGATGCGTAAATGCTGTCACAAGCAGCTCGATGTTCTGAAATTCCAGTCCTAATTTTTGTTTTGCAAACTCAACGTATGCGGTGTAGTCCATCTGTTTCTATAAACCTTCTTTGCGTATTTTCTTCATGCCCATGAGTATCAGCTTGCCGATATCCTCGTATGCGATTTTGTCAACCGCTTCGGCTGCAGGCAGCCATTTTATGTCATTCAGCCAATCCTCAGGCTTTAGTTTATCTGTATCCCCAAGTCCTTGCACGAGGTAAATATGCATGGTCATGAGCACCAGTGTATGGTTGCGGCGGTAACGGAAATTGACCTTGCCGAGCCAGTTCATCACTTTCATCTCCTGTAGGCCGGTCTCTTCCTGGATTTCACGCTCGGCAGTCGCTCGCGGCTCTTCGTTCGGTTCCACGTGGCCTTTAGGTATAGTCCAGCGGTTTTTCGCGTCCTGTATCAGCAGGATTTCGACTTGGCCGGCCTTATTGCGGCGAAAGATAATGCCGCCTGAGGTTGTCTCACGCACTACCTCTTCGATAGGCGGTCGGCGGCGGGGGATAAATTTCTTTATCCCTTGCATTGGTTTTGGTCGTTTCATAGGAGTTAATCCTCCTCTTTCGTCTCAGTTGGTGCAGCCACTTTCGGGGTGTCTGTTTCTTCGCCGCTGATCTGGCGATATGCAGTACCCAGTACGCCATTGATGAACTTTGAGGAGTTATCGCCGCCAAAAGCCTTGGCCAGCTCCACTGCTTCGTTGATGACCACCTTTGGTGGCGTGGCAGTTTCATACTTTAGCTCAAACAGCCCCATCCTCAGTACGACACGATCCATACGTGCGATCTGGTCAATCGGCCATTCAGGGGCAATTGGCTGCAGGATAGCATCGAGCTCGTCCTGGTGTTTGATGGTGCCATTTACGAGCCGCTCAACAAATGGCGTATCCTCTACAGTGCTCTTGTAGCGGGCGATATTGCGCTTCAGCGCCTCGGTAATCTTAAAGCCTTTGTCGCCGGCGCTCATACGGAAATCCTGCTCGTAGAGCGTTTGCAGAGCAATGATTCGACCGAGGTGACGATTTGAGGCCATAATTGTTAAAAGTTACCTATCCCGTTTAGCTACTACTTAGTATAGCCTAAAGTTACTTGGCGCTTGCGGTCTTTTTGGCAGTTTCGCGGCTCGTAGTGCGAGCTTTTACTGGCGATTTTGCATTCACGGCGCGTGCGAGCTTCAATACCAAATGGCTGCGGCGAGTACCAGTACGACGCGGGCTTGTTCGTTTCTTTGGTTTACCCATAGTGAAAAAATCCTCTCGTAGGTGTTATTTTACGTAAACTTAGACTTAGTATAACGATTTTGGCTCTGAAACTCAAGGAGTTATTTATTTACATTTTAACTTTGTTATTGTATAGATATTGACAAATATTAGCATAAGTGCTATAATGTAATTATGATTAACACTAGAATCACAGAATCATACGCCACCAATACACCCCGCACCCAGGAAGAGATCAGGGAGCTGCGTGCGACTGCGGCCGAATCACACAGGTTCCGCTTGAACCCCCGTAGGATCGGTGCCGGCGCGCTCGTACTTCTTACAACTGGCTTAGCTGCAGCTGGCGCACTGAAAGGGGCTGAGGTTCTAGACAAAACAAACGAAAGATTTACCCCAACAGATGCAACATCAAAAGTGTACCTAGGTCGTGCGATAATCTCTGCAAGCCCTGAAAGGCAAGTCTACGTACGCGAAGACCCTCATATGTACGACCCAGAATCGACCGGCAGCAATAACAAATGTGCGGCCATCACCGAAGATACTCAATTAACTACTCATTTTGGTGGCAGGGCATTCCTACAGGAAAGACCTCATAACGCCAATGGGCCAGTCTATGGAATACCTCTAGGGAATATGCCTTTTGATATCCAAGAAAAGTGCTCAGAAGACCGTGATGGACTCGTCTGGATTGTCGCAAACAAGGTTACCCCAGGACAAATAGACTAATAGTCTTTCTAGACAACAAAATTCAGCAACTTGTTCGGAATATAGATAACCCGTTTAGGCTCACCGCTGAGGTGGGCCTTTACTGTTGCCTCGGCTTTTGCAGCTTCAACGATTGCATCTTCGGTTGCATCTTTAGGCATCTGCAGGTTGGCACGGACCTTACCGTTTACCTGCACCACGATTGTTACGGTTTCGCTCGCCAGATGCTTCTCGTCGTATTTCGGCCAGCTATCCCTGTGGACACTGCTGCTATGGCTAAGCTGCTGCCACAATTCATCGGTTATGTGCGGCGCAAACGGCGCAATACATGCCACACACGCTTCGAGCGCCTCCTGCCAAACGTCGCTTTTGCCAAACTCCTTGGTCTTGAGCTTGTAGAGGTCGTTGAGGCACTTCATAACCGCCGCAATCGCTGTATTGTAGCGGTTTTCCTCGAGGTCAATCGTGGCTTTTTTGATCATTTCATGGACCGAGCGACGGATGTCTTTCTGGGTCTGCTCGCTGATCTCTGTAGCGTCAGTCTCCAGATATTCCTGTGTGATGTTCCATAGACGGCTGAGAAATCGGTAGGTACCTGGTACACCTTGCGGGTCCCAACGCACCCAGATATCGAGCGGTGCTGCAAACATTAAATACGTACGCAGTGCGTCGGCGCCATAGCCTTGTTCAATGATATCTAGCGGATCGACGCCATTGCCTTTGCTCTTGCTGAACATAGTGCCGTCCTGGGCGGTGACTTTGCCGTTAAAGACAAACTGCTTAAATGGCTCAGCCTCATTTACCAGACCAAGCCTCTTGAAGAAATGGCCGATGAAGCGCGCGTAAAGCAAATGGGCGGTCGCGTGGTCGGCGCCGTTATAGAAATCGATCGGCTCCCATTTCTTCACGATTTCTGAATCAAAAATCTTTTCTTGGTTATGCGGGTCAAAGTAGCGGTACATGTACCAACTAGAACAGATATAGGTGTCGAGCGTATCAGTTTCGCGCTCGGCTGGGCCGCCACACTCCGGACACTCAACGTTCAGCCAATCTTTGGCACGAGCTAGTGCACTACGGCCATCGCCAGCCGGCTTGAAGTCAGTTAGCTCAGGCAGAACCACCGGCAGCTGCTCATCCGGCACCAGTACCGGACCGCACTTTCCGCAGTGAATAATCGGAATCGGCGCACCCCAATATCGCTGCCGACTGACGCTCCAATCGCGCATCTTGTAGTTGGTTTTCTCGGACGCCACGCCCTTTTCAGCCAAATCCGCCACAATCTTTTCCCGAGCCTCATTCGACAACATGCCATCATACTGACCTGAGTTCATCATGACGCCTTCGTCACTAGTGCATTCATCGTCTGCTGCGTCGTTCTTCACGACCCGCACAACTGGCAACTCAAACTTCTGGGCGAACTCGAAGTCGCGCTGGTCATGGGCTGGCACAGCCATAATAGCGCCGGTACCGTAGCCGGCAAGCACATAATCTGCAACCCAAACCGGGATTTTTTCATTGTTCGCCGGATTTATTGCATGCAGACCAGTAAAGACTCCGGTTTTGCCCCCCTTACCTTCCATGCGCTCTAACTCACTCTTGCGCAAACTCTCGTCGATATATGCCTTGACTTCTTCGCTCAAGTCGCGATTTTCAAGCAATTCATGCTCAGGCGCCACCACCAAAAATGTCGCGCCAAAAATCGTATCCGGCCGCGTTGTAAAGACTTTGATTTTTTCATCGCTACCATCAAGCGCGAAATCAATCTCAGCGCCTTTGCTTTTGCCGATCCAGTTTTTCTGTGCGAGCTTGACACTTTCGGTCCAGTCTAGGCTTTCGGTCGCCTCGAGCAGCTCGTCTGCATAATCGGTGATCTTGAAAAACCATTGCTTTATTTCTTTCTTCTCAACCAGCGGGTCGTCTGGGCCGTCGTGGCGCCAACATTTGCCGTCGATTACCTGCTCGTTTGCAAGTACTGTATTGTCTTTCTCGCACCACCACTGCATCCGGCTGTCTTGATACGCCAAGCCGTGCTTGTACATCTGCGTGAAAATCCACTGCGTCCACTTGTAGTACTCGGGCAAGTGGGTTGCGATTTCTTTCTCCCAATCGTTGCTCCAACCCATCGCCTTGTAGTGCCTGTGGTATTCCGGAATCAGCTGGCCCATGCTTTCTTGCGGGCTGATACCTTGCTTGATAGCACGATTCTCAGCCGGCAAACCGAATGAATCCCAGCCTACTGGATGGTAACTTTCATAGCCTTGCTGTCGCTTAAAGCGCGCTTTCACGTCACTAATCGTGTAGTTCATTGCATGGCCAATATGCAAATTACCACTCGGGTAATTAAACATGCTCATAGCGATGTACTTGGGCTTGTCGCTATGTAGGTTCGTCGTGTAGACGCCCGTCTCATCCCAAATTTTCTGCCACTTTGGCTCAATATCTTTTGGATTATACCGCTGCATAGAATTGCATTATAACAGATATCAGGCCGCTTTGAGTAAGGCCTGAGACGGCACGGCGCCAATCTTGCGATAGCGTGTGCGTGCCTGATCAATTCTCTGCCTAAATATTTCTGGTGACATCTTGGGTCGCTTCAGCGCATCAGGCCACTTTGCTTTAATTTCAGCAAGACCTTTTCTCATTGCTTTTCGCTCTGCTGTAGTCAAACCTAGCCTTGGGTGAGTCAGATTAATCTCTGCCGAGTACGCTCTACCGCTCCACCGACCCTGCCTTTCTTGGAACGCCTCGACATCAGGGCGTAACTGGCTTACGCGCTGCAAGCCTTTGCCTGGCAATTTTACCAATGGATCACTCACTCGAATTTTTGCTTGTTCAATCTCAAGCAACAAGGCGGTATCACCAATCTTCTTGAAAGATACTCCTTGTCGCACATCGCCTCTAATAGGCATCCTTTCGTGTATACTCAGCCAGTCAGGAACTGCGGGCCGCTCATATGTTGTATGATGACCATCTATCTCTGCATGAGCTCTGCGCTGCAAGTCACATAGCTTTTCGCAAATTTTATTAAAGCCACTGATGAAAGCTTCGTGTCTATGGCCAAGATTCATGAGTGCTTTTTGCCAGTCTTCCTCGAGTGTATACAAAGTATCGCCCGGATAGTACGCCGCATACCTGGCAAGAGCAGGATCGCCACAGATCAAACCATAACGCCACATAGTATTTGAAAATTCATCTACGGCTTCATTCATAGGCTCAAGCCAGTGCTCAGTTTGACAGCGTATTTGACCTTTTTTGGTCGCAACCGAAGCATCCTGATCTGTAAAAACCAAGTGATCTCCGAGCGGCGAGTCACGATCGCGCTCAACATGAGAAAGAATTTCGCGTGCTGTTGGCATGTCATAGACCCAGATGCCAAATTCGTGCAGCAAGTACTGTAGACGTTCAACTTCAAGATAACCTGACTTACTCGGCCAATTCGTCATATCATTCTCATGCTCCGATCTATGCATGAGATCGTGCAATGAAAGATCTTCAAGTTTTATAAAGCTATAATGCTCATCGATAAGCCCAGCCTGCATAAGCCTTTCCGGGAATCCGCTCCTCATCATGAATGAAGCCAGATCTTCATCGTGAGCGTCTTCTTTCCCTCGACCAATCAGCATGTCGTCTGTCTTATGCGAGCCTATTCTATGACCATCGTCATGTACAGCCATGGCCATAATTTGCTCCGGTGTCCCTTCGAATAACACCGTTCATGCTACGGTACTGATCATATGTTGCATCCGACTCCAGCGACCAGTCCCAGCCTTGGTCTCATAAGGCTCGGTGTTACTCAACTGCCTAGTGCTCGCATGGAGGAGGAAGTGCTGTATGTGTAGCTTTACGAACTCATCGGCAGTCTCATCTTTTATCAGACTACGGTCACCGATACAGTACGGCCTTTCGAATAGCGGATCATGCACTTCAAGCACACCGTCTACACGCTCGATGATATGCATTTCATTCGACACAATCGCAAGCTCGCCCGGATAATGATTTCCATCGGGCGTTATAAGCACGTTCCCCAACTGCGCTTGCGCTTCCCTCATTTAATTGCATTGTACAGCATGTACGAGGTGAAAAGAAACAGCCGAAGAGCACTGCACATTTTAGCCTTCCACTTAGCCAGGTTCATGCAGAGCCTATGCTAAAACTGCTGGAGGTAGTTTGTAGTGAAGGTGGTCATGGTTGAGTTGCGGGTTGTGTGGCGCTCTTTGGCGTAGGCGACAAGTTTCTGGACGAGATCGATACCACTGAGCTCGGCCTGTGCCCAGTTATGCGCATACAAGCCACCCGGCAATGGATTCACCTCATTGAAGTAGACCTTTTTGGTTTTGCCATCGATCAGCATATCAACACGGGCAATGCCACTGCATCCAAACGCCTTATACACTGCCAGGCCGGTCTCTTCGGCGGTCTTGTATAGTTCCTTGGTTAAATCAGCCGGTATCTGACTGTATCCCTGAGCACCCTTTGTACCGCCGTTGCTTTTGCCTTTTTTGCCGCCCTGCATGTACTTGGTGTCGAAATCAAAAAAGTCTTCAGGCTTGGTCATTGGACGTTCAAGAAGCGCTGGCCGCGGCTGGTCATTACCAATGATCGGCAAAGTAACCTCTATAAGGTCTTGAACCGCTTCTTCAACGATGATTTTGTCGTCATAGTGCGCCGCTACTTCAAGGCCATTCCGCAGTTCAGTTTCGGTCTCAGCCCTGGTAATACCAATACTCGAACCAAGATGTGCAGGCTTGATAAATACTGGGTACTTCAGTTCTTTCGTAATCTGCCTCACTGCATCTACAAGCCTTCGTTCCAAGCTAGCTTTTGTGAAGGTCAGGAACTTTGAGACCGGGATGTTACTTGCAAGTGCAACCTGTTTCGCGAGCACCTTGTCCATAGCAATCACGCTCGCGCCAAGACCACAACCCACATACGGGACGCCAGCCATATCGAGCAGACCCATAAGTGAACCATCTTCGCCATACGTCCCGTGCATACCCGGGAACACGATATCAATTTTTCGCTGCTGTTTCCTTCCGGCTATGCCGCTAGCCTTTACGAGCGTCATCCCGCTGTCAAATTGTACACTCGCAGGCTGTGTGCGGTGCATGAAATCTTGAATCTTACCACTGGTAAAGAGGCTAATATCCTTCAGTTTCTCGTCCCAGTACCATGCGCCATCTTTTGCAATATAGACCGCCTCGATCTTGTATTTCTTAGTAAGCTCGAGTGGCTTGATGATACTTGCTAACGCGGTCACGATTGATACATCGTGTTCGGCCGACCGCCCGCCGAAAATAACTGCGATTGTTTCCATACCGCTAGTGTATGACACTTACGTATGCAATTCAATGGTACAATTATCATATACAATTATTATGTTTGGTTGTCAGCTATACTGTTATAGATGAATGCAATTGACCCTCGATTAAATAGAATCCGTGACTGCCTGTATCGCTTGACCGCGAAAGCCATAATTGTGCATAACGGCAGACTCCTCATGGTACATGAAAGGGCGGGCTACCTCGGATTGCCAGGAGGCGGCATAGAACATGACGACAGCCTTCAAGATACAATTATTCGTGAACTGAATGAGGAAATCGGCATCACCAAGGACAACATAGCTACCATTTCTGATGTCATGCGAATCAATTTCGGCTCAGTCGAAAACGGTATACCACGAGCACATTTGTACTGCACTGTCTTGCTCAAAGATTACAATAAGCTGCAAAAACGTGAAGTCGACTATCAGTGGGTAGAAGCCGATAGACTCGTTCGTGCAGACATTAGTTCTACCTTACACAGCCAGATCGCGTTCTTGCGGGAACAACTGGAGAATTAGCGGTAGTTATCCGTCCAGTCGTTTTGCATGAGTAGCAGGTCGCCGCTGGCTAGGAAGTGGGTAAGATTTTCATAAAATTCAAGTGGGCGTTTTTCGATGCGTACTTCGCCTTTGTAGCCTGCGAATTCTAGACCGTCTTTAATGTGCTTGGTAACGGAGTTCTGGAACAGCACCACGATGTCGGGTTTGGCACGGGCAATGAGCTGGCCAACCTGGATATGTACTTCTTTGGTCAACTTGCCCTGGTCAACCAAGCCTGGAGTCGCATAGAGTTTCCGCTTGGCTGGCAGTTGTGCAAGTAGCGCTGTGCCGGCTCTGATACCCTCAAGATTGCCATTGTAGGTATCGTCAATCACCCAGGCACCATTTAGTGCGTATGGCTGCATTCGATGCTCGTGTGGTTTGGTTTTGGCTATGCCGCGCGTAACCTGGGCTTCGGTAAGGCCCAGTTCGAGCGCCAGCGCAGCGGCAAGCGACAGCGGCCCGAGCAGATGTTCGCCTATCAACTTAGTCTGTAGTTTCAGCCGTTTCCTACCTTTTGTAAGAGTAAATGACATACCTTCGACGCTATATTTGGTACTGGTCACCCTCCAGCCAAGTGCCCCTTCGCGGGTATAGGTTTGTTGATCTGGTTCGATGTACGGCTCGGCATCGGTTGAATCGGCATTTACGAAAACATGCGCGGGAGACACACCCTCTACAGCAGAGAAAATATCTTGTGCTGCCGCGTCCAATGTCTTGTAGCGATCCAGATGCGCCGGTGCAATGCCAGTAATCACCGCGTGGGTTGGTTCAACATAGGCATTCATCCTGGCCACATCGCCAGGCTTACCCTCTCCGTATTCGACAATAATGATGTCTTCGTCGCCTTTGAGGCGCTTGGCAAACGCCGCGTGTGAACTGGTGACATTTTTATTCGCGGGTGTGGCCGCCACCTTCTTGCCCTCACTGAGCACAGTCTGGAGCAATTCTTTCATGGTGGTTTTGCCGTAACTGCCGGCGATGGCAATTTTGGTCGCCTGATGTGAAGCTAGCGCTGTTTTTGCAGTCTGTATATGACGTGCTTCTTGTGGCATCAGCACCAGCGCCTTAGCTAGCAAGACAAACACGATAATGAGGTGAGCCCAGACAATTGGAGCGGCCAACATAATACCGAGACCAAAGTAATATAGCTCTGTTAGCTCTTCGGTGTAACCCGCAATAAGGAGGCTAATACCGAATAGCATCTGAACGTATATGCCTATTGTCAGCAGCGTAAGCAAACCGTTTGCAGCACGCGTTTTCTCAAGTGTGCGACGGTACGTAACCTTCGAAAAGTCATGTGTCCGCCAAAACCAAAGCAAATACGGCATGATTCTGTACTCACTCGCTTGCAGCATGTAAATAATTGCCCGGCAAAACGCTGGCGTGTACAAACTTATAACAGCTTTCATTGCAGGAACTCCTCCACCTGGTTCATTACAATTTCAAATTGGTCCTGATGCAAAAAATGCTCAGCATTCGCAATTACTTCAAGTCTAGCGTTCGGTAGACAAAACTGCAGCTTACGACCATACCGCAGCGGAGTTGCGACGTCTTTGTCGCCATACAGCAGCAGGGCTGGAATAGCTACCTTTTTGGCATCTTGTTGTATGTCGTCACTGACCACTTTCTTAAATGTTTCCTGCAAGTGCTCGGCTACGAACATGTCGGAACCGATGGTGGTATATAGCCGCCGACGTAACCGATTAGTAACTTTGCTCGGCAGTGGCTTCGTAAGCCCTTTGCCAGCTTTTGCAACCATGCGCAAAGCCTTTTTTCGTCCTTTGTATTCGTTGCGAACGCCCGCACTCGCGAGCAATACAAGTCTATCAGCACGGATAGTACCTTTTGCCAGCCCCCGTACGGCAATTGCGCCACCATTACTGTGTCCTATAACCGCATATGTTTCACTCGCATCAATCTTTTGCAAAAAGTCCTTTAAAAACGTAGCGTATTCACTGAGTCCCCAGGCTTTGGAGGGAGCTGCGGTACCGCCAAAACCCGGCAAATCAGGGATAAGAACCTTATGGTGTTTGGCTAGTCGCTGAGCAACACGACTCCAATTCTTGGCCTCATCACCCCATCCATGCAACAAAAGTACGAGCGGTCCTTTGCCGCTCAGAGAATAATTCACGAGCATCCCGTTAACCATAACCTGCATGTCGGTACTAATTATACGCTATTTCGTCACCAACAAACGGTGCTTACGCTTCATCCAATAGCCTGATTGCCGCACGAGCCTTTTGCTATCTGCTGGGTCCGCTAGTAGGGGTTTAAGCGCCTCTTCACTGAAGACTCCATTTTGTGAGCCTTTTACGAGCACTACCGCATTAAACTTCATCTGGCTTTTCACGTATTCACCTGCTAACCGCGGATTACGGAACATCATAACCTTACAGCCGTTAGCTTCGGCAGCCGGCGCTAAGTATGTATTTGCTTCGGCGCCAATCGTAACCAATAAATCTACTTCGCCAGGTTGCAGTGACTCACCAATAGATCGATGCGCCTCTGCGCTGAACGACCCAAGCTCATTCATACTTCCAAGCACTGCTATACGTTGAGGCGCTTTTAGTGATGTGAGTACTGACAGTGCGGCTTGCACCGACGAAGGAGCGGCGTTGTATGTATCGTCCAACAGTGTACTTCCTTTGATACCTTGAAGAATCTGCATTCTCCCTGAAAATGACTGCAGCTCCTCAATCACCCTGGCTATGGCGTCAGTATCTATGCCAAGCTTATGACTTGCTGCCACCGCGGCAACGATTATCTTTCTACCTTGGCTACCGAGAAACTTAGTATCAGCTGTGAGCAGCGGTTTGCCGTTATGACGCACCTGTAATTTCTGACCATCCGACCGCTCCTCAAGTGCTTTTGCGTAATAGGTGCAGTCTGCGTCGGTCGTACTATAAGTAGTTAGCTTTCGTTGCTTACGATACTCAGCAGCCACATCACTGGCGTTCACTAGCACCTGCTTGGAATACTCAAGAACAGTCAATTCTTCTCGAGCAACAGCATCAAGTGAGCCGAAATTTTCCATATGCTCCGGCGAGATGCTCGTCAGTATCGTGATGTCAGGCTTGAGGTAAGCAAACTGTGCCATTTCACCTGGTCTGTCGGTACCCAGCTCAAGTACGGCAATGTCATAGGTATACCCGTGCATAAGCGTTAGCTCATTACGCAACAGTACCCTCACCCATCCAAAAAGATTAAAGAGTGACGGCAAAGGCTGACCGAAAAGCACAAGCGGCACAGTAATACGTGCGTTATAGTTACCTTCCTGGAACCGTACTTGTTTTCCTGCTGCATGCAACGAGCGAGCCACCGCTAATTTCGTAGATGTCTTGCCGACGCTGCCAGCCACTGCCACTACCTGAAACGAATACTTCCGACGCAACCGCCGCGCCTGCCACTCAAGCAGGCCGCACAAGACACCATGCCCTAAACGTTTTGGGTGCAGCCCGACCAGCAGCACCGCCAGCATGTAGTAAACCGGCGTTAGCAATCCGAGCATGATTGGTATAAGCAGTATAACTGCCGCGCCAAATGCAACCCCGCCCACTATCTCGTCCTGCATCCCGCCGGCAATAATCAGTCCGCCAATCACTAGCTGTGCAGCCGCAGTGACAGTTAGTAGTACCGTAAGCATTATATCGGCAACTGATAGTTTAGGCTTTTCTAATGAAGTCTCGGTGTAGTTGCTCGTAAACCAAAACCAGTGCGCATATGACGCAAAATTATACTGTCTGTGCTTCAGCTCACGCACCAGTACCAGCACATACCGTGGCCGATAAAAGTTGAAAATCGCCCGCAGCACTAGCATGGCACCTACTCATTCATGTTTTTAAGGGTGTACGCTTCTCCTGTTGAAAGCAGGGCGGTCAGTTCATAACTTTCACAAAGAACACTACCATTATTACAGGCGTCACCTGAAGCACCTTTAGGTGCGTAGCCGTAAGCGGTCTCAGAAGCTGCACCCTCCACCTTAGCTTCAATCCAGTTTTCATTATTGAGCTGCGCGAGTGTTGGGTACGCATCATTTTCTATGTAGTATGTTTCAAGTCTGGTTTGTAAAAGTCGAAGGTCGTTCTTTTTTGCGGTATCACCAACTCTAGCCTGACCGCTAAACAGCCCGGCACTGCCTCCTGAAAGCAGATCGCCAATCCCAAGCGCGTTGAGTAGCTCGATAATATTCTTTGCCCCATCAGGACGACTTACCTCGGGGTGCGCTTTGGAAGGCTTCAATGAGAGCTCAAAGTCACCCCGCATATTATTTTCGTCGTTAGACGGATCAACTGTGCTAAATTCGGCCTTTGTATGTATTGCTTTGGTTTTGGTATTCACGGCCAGCGTGATGTCTACTTCTGACACGTTCCCTTCAGAACTGTCACGTATCTTCAACTTAAACGGCATCGTATCGCCACCAGCGTACGCCTGGCTTATCTCAACAGAATTATTCTTGTCTTTGCTGTCAGCAAAACGGATAGAATGAAACAGCTTGGTTTTCGTGTCTACCCAGGCGTCAACTTCAAAGGTTTTCCTCTCTGTACTAGGGAGCTGCGTTACGTCGTCTGACTTCAGTTGTACATCCCCTTGCTTTGCTTTTTCAGTTGTATTATTGCAATCAATGACATCTTCGCCGGCAGATTTTTTTATTGTCTCGCCGATTTTACTGCTTTTGAGATCCTTGCATAGTTCGACCGCATACTTCTCTACCTGTTTATTATTGGTATCGACTTTATAGTGATAGACACTGCGCCCATCCTTAGTCTCTTTGCCAACTTTGTTCTTGATAACTATGGTCGCTTTCTCTGGGTCGTCAGTAAACACATACTCTTTACTCGTGACCCCGAACGCCTTGAAGAGCGCAACCACATCCTCGAAGGTAATACTTTGAGACTTATCGGCACCTGCCCCCATTTGCTCAAACAACGTGTGATCGATTACATACCACTGATTGTTCAGGTTGTTGAGTGCTGCCTCGACTTTTGGATCTCCCTGCCCTATAAGGGTACCTAGGCCATCAAGCCCATCGACTTTGAAGTACATATCGGGTGTAGCAGTGCTTGACGGAAGGGTTCTGACGTCAAAATTCACCTTGGCCCCCATCGCCGAAACACTACCGGTGAGATTACTGGTATTACCGCTACTCACACTCTTAAAGTTGGCGTCTGCTTCAAACATGCCGTCGATATTAAACTTCCCTTCCTGGGACCAGCCTGAAGTTTGCTTTGCTTCTTCACTGTATTCGATAAGCTTATCGTACCCTTTACCGGTATTATCCAGAGCGGTGCGCCACATATTCTCTGGTTTATTCGGTACATAATAGCCAAAATATGCACCGACACCGCTGAGTATCAGCAGGCTAAACACAGCAATGAGAATATTGCGCTTCTTGTGAGAAGGCTTCTTGAGTAGCTCTTCTGGTGGTGGAGTAAAGATACGCTTATTAAGTACTGGCGGTTGCGGCGGCAGGTCAGGCGTTTCCTCAACAGTCTGAGTATCGCCTGCAGATGACATGGACGCGTTCGGAGTAGCTGTTTGCTCAGGTGTTATGGCTGGACTAGGCGTTGGGGCAGGCCCTACGGTCTGGCCAGGTTCAGGCTGCTCTGCAGGCATAGTATCCTCGGGGCTAGGCGTAGGTACGCTTGCTGATACCAGCTCGGTAGCTTCACTTTGCTCAGCCGGAGCACCCTCAGGTTGATTTGGCGTTTGTGTATCTTCGGGTAATAGCGACCCGATTTGGTCTTCTGGTTGGTCTGAGGGAGATTGGGGTCTTGGATCCATAACAAAACTTCTCGTCTTACATAACGCTTGTGCTTAGTATACAGAACTGCCTAACGAAAAGCCATTACTCAGCGGAAAGCCGCTGTTGCAATTCGGAGGCTGAGATTGTTTTAGTTGGCAGTTGTACGTCCTGCAGTATGCCGTGACCGCTATATACTTCTTTGCGGCCCTGGCTTTCTGTAAAGGTAACCGATTTCAGTTGACGCGATATTACATCTACGGTCACTGTCAGGTTAGTTGGCGCGGTGTTGGCGTAATCCGCAGGATTAAGATTTTTGACATGATTACTTAAGCCGACTGCTGTTCCGTAGCGCTTTAACATGTCGACATATGGTTGCGGCATTAACTGTACCTCATAGGTGTAGACTGGCCGGCCATTTTTACGTTCTTTCTTGACGGTGTTGTACTTCACAGAAAACACCACATTCTTATCCATAAACTCAAGAATTTCCCGACGATCTTCGGCAGGCACATTGCCCATTGGGAATAACCCTAAGAGCATTTGGGCAGCTGCCTGGTTTGAGCCATCAGACGCCTGTTTTGCCCATACGTTGACGGCTGACGAGAAGTCAAACTCCTTACCAGCTTCATTCTTGCGGCTGGTATCTATCTTCTTATAGCGGACAAACTCGTTTTCTCGAGTACTGATTGCGTCGGTTATGACTTCGTCTTGTCCTTGCGTCAGCGCAGTCAGCGTACGCACTAGTGTTTGTGCGCCTGTTTGCAATTGCGCATATTCAGCGGACCTCACACCTTGTTGAGTGGTATCAGTTTCACGGACATAACCTACTGTCGAGAAATTCTGCCTAAGCATGCCCTCAAAAACATGCCGCGGATCACTGTAGACAATTCGCCACCAAAGCACACCGGCAGCCACAAGCCAAAGCGTTGTGACAATCAGCAGCCATACTGGCCATGACAGGCGGGCAATTTTGAGGCGGAGGTTCTGAACTGCAGACATAGGACGTATTGTACAGGAGGCGATGCTTGGCGACTATAGTTAAATTCACCGCACAGTAGTCAGTACGATTGTTATTTTACTCCACCCCTGTTATACTACCCTTGGTTTTGGGGATATAGCTCAGTTGATTAGAGCGCAGCGCTGGCAGCGCTGAGGTCCGGGGTTTGAGTCCCCGTATCTCCACCATCTAAAGTGCCCGCTATGCGGGCTTTTTAGATGGGATACGGGAATTCAAACCCCGAAAAGCGAGGTACGAGCGAAAGGTTTGATAACAGGCTGCTGCCCACAGGAATTTATTCCGAGGACAGCAGCGGATACACAAAGTAGTCCCTCTATCTCCACCAAGTAAAATACCTAGGCAAGAAGCCTAGGTATTTTACTTGAGCATCGATCTTGTTGTAGTGATCGTATCGTCACAACACCTACTCTCGCCTGAGCTTGCACAACGCAAGTCCACTAAGTTGCTCAGTAAGCTTACGGTCAAGTTCTCGTGCTTGCCGGTCAGCGTCGAGATTAGGAAGGCCTACCAGTGATCCTTCTGCTGAATCAACAAAACCATCTACTTCACCACCATGTCCAATAATTGCCTCAACGAATTGAGGTGTTAAGCTTTCAATGGACTTGTGTGAACCAAATGCCATTATCGATTACTATACTGCACAATCCTACTACGTCAATACCATAACAGCCATTACACTATACATAGCCACCCGGGTGTACTATAGATACATGACAGTGGCACCGAATACTAAGCAGCAGGCAATAGTCATGAAGCAGCTGCAATCATTCAGTACTGAGGATATCACGCCATTTGCATCTTTCGACATCCCGAAAATATACACGCTGGTCGCACGGCCTCCGGAAGATGTTCGTATAGCAATTTCGCGCGTGTCAGACCATCTACAGCTCAACTTCCCGAGCACTACTATTATCCCTCTGCGCAATACCACGCTACACTGCTTGCGGTTGGCAATACTGTAGACCAATAAAGTATCGACATTATCCAGCGAGTTATCAAGCGTCAGCATGTAGAGGTATCCTTGCAAGGCCTTGGTATTAGCGCGCACGGCGTTTCGGTTCCAGTCTACGCTCACAAACCCGGAGCCCTCGGGCACATGCGCAATGAGCTACGCGATAAACTGCACAAGGTGCCAGACACCAGAAACAAAGGTACGCCGTGGGACGAGCTCTCGTGGATAAACTTCGTGCGATTTACCTCCAAGCCGTCATCACGTATGCTCGATGAGCTGCGAAAGCACAAATCAACACCGTTTGGCTCGTTCAGCGCCCACACATGGGAGCTGTATAAAACGACTTCTCGCGTGCTCGATCCTGCCTGTAGCGAACTGGTCGAGCGTTTTACAGTCTAGATAATCCGCTTGCGCTTCATGTAGAAGGTAACGCCGATGATGAGCGCAAGCACCGCCAACACTACAAAGTATAGGGCATACTTGAAGTCCTGAAATGGCAGCAAAATGTTCATACCGTACATACCAAATATAGTGTTCGGGAGTGCGATGATAACCGTCGCAAATGTCAGGATTTTCATGGTGCGGTTTAGGTTGTTCGAGCTAATCGAGCTGTATGCCTGACGAATATTAATAATCGATTTGATATTGGAGCGGATCGCCTCGATCGACTGCTCGTTACTAAGTAGCAGATCTTCAATCAAGTCCTGATCTTCTTCAAATAACGGGATAGAACGGCCGAGCGACAAACGCCGCAGTGTTGCACTAGTCGGCATCAATGCTGATAAGAACTCATTGAGCTCGTCTTCGATCATCACGAAATCAATAAAATCTTGGTTGCTTATCTCGTGTCCGCGCAGGCGGTTGCGAATAGCTTTAATCTGTTTGCTTGTCTGTGTAATGTACGCGTCATACTGCTCCACAATCTGGTGCATAATTTGCAGGATGAGTTTTGTCCGCTGGGTCGTCGCAAATTCAACACGGTTTTTAAGAAAACTATCGACGTACGGCAGCCGCTTCAGCGAAATTGTGATAACGTAATCGCCACCAAAAATGAACAGCAAGGGCACAGTGTCCATTTCCTTTGCATTGATGGAGTACGCAACGCGCACATATATATACGTTTGGTCGCCTTCCTTTTCGAGACGCGGCATTTCGTCTTCGTCGAGAGCATCTGTCACATACCCCTCTTCAAGATCAAACTGCTTCACTAGTTGCTCGATCTCTTCAGGCGTCGGCGCCTCGACATACACCCATGAACCACGTTTATAGCCCGTGAGTTCCTGCACGTCCTGACTTCTGAGGCTCTTATAGTAATATTTGATCATTTTGGTATTTCCTTTAGCCTTATTGTAGCACCCGAACTAAAAAGAACCAGTCAGACTGGTTCTTTCCTCGTGCGCGCCCACCCGGGCGGCCAGGGTAAGTTTTGTTTTTGTGAAACGTTTTTATTTTACTCTAGAGCCGCCATATGCGCACGACTTACTCTAAGCATATGCTCTTCGGCTCAAATGTCAAGACTTCAGCAAAGCCTGTTCGGGCGTAAAGTCAATCAACGCTTATTCCTTGTTATTTAAAAATGATTTGATCTGCGGAAACACCGTAGTTGTACGAAGACTGAAGCGTTCGGTTTCCTCTTCGCTCATCTCTGCAAACGTCTTATCGGCTGCGTCAGGGATAAAAATCGGATTCCAGCCAAACCCGTCGGCACCGCGTGGTGAATCAGCGATCGTGCCTTGGATCGAACCTTCAAATAGCTTGAGTCGTGCCCCGTCACAGTACGCAAAGCAAATCCGCGCTGTCGCCGCCCGATCATTATAGCCATCAAGCAGCCGACACATACCCTCAAGCCCCATATCTTCAATAAACCACTTCACGAATGGTCCAGGTAACCGACCGAGCGCTTGAAATTCTAGCCCAATATCCTCGACCAATACCGGCGCCCCGACAATCTCATATGCTTGCTGTGCTTTATGCTCGGTAATACGCCTGAGGTCGAGCGACTGAATTTCATCGAGCTCAACTTTCTGATGTGCCACCGGATGGTCGAGATATTTCGCGAGAAAGTCCGCTTTGCTTTGGTTGCCGGTAATAAACGTTACGTCTGCCATCGTTACTCCTGGATGAGTTTTACGAACGTTGCCTCGTCGATTTGCTTGGTGCCATATTTTTCGGCTTTTTTTAGCTTGGAAGCGCCAACGTTTTTGCCTACCACTAAGTAAGTTGTGTCTTTGCCGAGACTGCTCTGGAACGTACCGCCTAAAGCACGAATCTTCTCGGCTGCGATATCACGTCCCATTGACTCCAGTGTACCGGTAATTACAAAATTCTGGCCGTGCAGCGGACCTGCAGCCCGACTTTCGTACTGCGGCTTTACGCCTAAGCGCTCAAACTTTTCGAGCAATTTTTGGTTATCGGGATCAGCAAACCAGCCCAAAATTGATTCCGCAACCACCGTGCCGACACCTTCAACCGAAAGCAACTCGTCAAGCGTTGCGTGCGCCAATTTTTCGAGTGACCCAAACTTTTCCGCTAAATCAATTGCTGTCTGCGTGCCGACATGTCTTATGCCTAGGCCAAATATAAAACGTGGCAGTTCAGGCTTCCGCTTCTCTTGGATTGCATCGATGAGCTTCTGTGCTGAAATGTCAGCAAATCTATCGAGCTGCAGTATCTGGTCTTTTGTCAGCGTATAGATGTCAGCCAAATCCTTCACAAACCCAGCGTCAACGAGCGCTACGACATTTTTCTCGCCTAGTGTATCAATGTCGAGTGCTGCTTTGGATGCAAAGTGCTGCAGTGCCCGCTTGAGTAGCAGCGGCCCAGTAGCACCTTTCACACGGTACACCGCTTCGCCTTCCGGCCGGACAAATTCCAGCTCTGGGTACTGCCGCTTCAGCTCTGCTTCCATGTCAAATGGCTTGCTGTCTTTCGGCCTGAGCTCAGTCAATACCCTGTCGACCTGCGGAATAATATCTCCTGCCTTGAAAATCACTACCGTGTCACCAACTCGAACATCCTTGCGAGCAATTTCATCAGCGTTATGCAGACTGGCATGCTGTACTGTTGTACCAGCCACAACAACAGGGTCAAACACCGCGACTGGTGTAGCGGCGCCCGTCCGCCCAATCGACAACACAATATCTTTCACAATTGTGGTCGCTTCCTCAGCCGGGTATTTATACGCCACCGCGCCACGCGGGTTTTTTCCAACCACACCCAGTTGTGCAAACAACGCTCTGTCGTTCAGCTTAATCACGAGGCCGTCAGTATTGAACGGCAAATCATGTCGTTTTTCTTCCCATTCGGTTGCAAAATCCATCACCCCATCGATTGAATCAAACGTCTGTGCTTCTTTGTTCGCCAAGACACCAAGTGCACGTATTGCTTCATACGCAAATGAGTTAGTTGGCACTTCACTCGCATCTTCGCGGATCAAATCATACGCTCGAAACCTAAGCGGCCGGGCAGCAACCAGCGATGGATCAAGCTGCCGAATTGTGCCAGCGGCTAGGTTACGCGGATTCATGAACGGCGGCAGGTCGTCCTTGATCCGTTGTTCGTTCAAAGCCTCGAAGTCTTTCTTTAGCATGATAATCTCGCCACGAATTTCGGTACGACCACGCAAAAAGTGTTCGTAGCCCTTAGATACGCGCAAGGTAAGCGGCACCGACGGAATTGTGCGTACGTTCTCTGTCACCTCTTCGCCTACCAAGCCGTCACCTCGTGTGATCGCTTGAGTAAATACACCGTCTTGATACACGAGCGCGCATGCCAAACCGTCCATTTTGATATCGGCAAAAAATTCATGTTTGTTCCCAGGTGCTAATTTATCGGTTCGCGCAAGCCAAGCCTCAACATCCTCGCGACTAAATACATCGTTGAGGCTTAGCATGCGAGACGAATGCCGGACCTTATTAAATTTTGCGAGCGCCTTGCCGCCAACTCGCTGTGTCGGGCTATCAGGTGTGATGAGCTCCGGAAATGCAGCTTCGATATCTTTCAGCTCCCGCATAAGTCCGTCATACACAGCGTCGCTGACACTTGGATTATCCAGCACGTAGTACTCATAGCTGTATTGAGCCATGAGTTTTTTGAGTTCAGTAGCACGCGCTTCGGCCTTCGATTTATTCAGCATCGACTAATAACTCCCGATACAAACTATAAAGATATGTGTGCACTACACCAACAGCGAGCACGCTCATCACAAAAAATACAAACGGAGCGGCTGGCGCATACAATACAATAACCGGCACCAGTATGCAGGCGAGTGCGAGCAGTAACACAAAAACGAGAAACAGCAACTTACGTAGCACCGACCAGCGACGGTGTAGCACCAAGCCACGAGCCGAACGTAGCGCCTTCATAGGAGCCATGTCCGGCAGCGTTGCAATATATAACGCAAATAATGATGAGCAAATCATATATACGCTTAAAGTACCGAAGATCGCAAAAATAATCACCCAGAACGCTTGCTCTACTACCTTGACCGCAATACTGTTCGCAACTACAGTCTGGTAGAGCCACGCGCCGATAAGCAGTGGGATTGTCTGCAGCATAATCACCGTCAACACCAACACAAACGGCACGAGCGGATACATGCCTTTATAGTACGCATCCCTGGCACGCACCGTGTGCCCTGCTAAAACCTGCCTGAGTGTCCAAATCACTGCGAGGCTGACGACCAATAGCAGTAGCGACTGGTAGACGCTCGCCTCGGCGGTATCAGTTTGCCCGGCCGAGCTTACGAGATACGAAAACAGTGTCAAACCACTGGCAAGCCCATTCCACTGACTACCAAGCGTTTCTTCAACAATCTGGCTTGTCTCGGTAAAGTTGGCTCTCAGCACACCCTGCACGAGCAGCAGCTGCAACAGGGCATATATAAATAACACCCCGCCAAATAACACTTTGTGCTGCCATAACAATATGAGACTACCACGCAGCAATCGCCATGCCGACGGCAGCGGCCTTCCGGGGTGCTTGATTGGCTTGCTCAGGCGAAACGATTTATACGTAGGCTGCTTTATCTTGCGCGGCCTTGCGGTAACATTTGAATTCGCTACAGGAGTTTTTGCTTTTTTCTTGCGAGATACATTAGACCTCGCTCCGTTTGACTTTGTATTCTTTACCGGGTTTTTGGCAGATTTTTTAGGCATGGCTCCCCATGTCCCTCAGTCGTTTCACGCGTTCCTCAATCGGTGGGTGTGTGCTAAACAAGCCAGCCAGACTGCCACTTTTGAGCGGGTTCGCGAAAAACAGATGGGCGGTTGCGGTGTTCTGCTTTTTTGTGACGCTCGAATTTTGCCCGATCTTCTCCAGCGCACGTGCCAGTCCTTCCGGATAGCGCGTCGTCAGCGCACCAGTTGCATCAGCTAAATACTCTCGCCGTCGGGAAATCGCCAATTGAATCATAGTAGCAACAATTGGCGCAATGATCGCCGCGACAATACCGGCAAGCAGTATATATGGCGAGGCGTTGCGGTTATCGCGTAGAAATACCACGTGAAAAATCAGATCTGCTACCAGCGAAATGACCATTGTGAGTGCAAACGCGATCATTGATACACGAATGTCATAATTCTTAATGTGCCCCATTTCGTGCGCCAACACTCCTTCGAGTTCCTGATCGTCCATTACTTCGAGTAGGCCCGACGTAACGCAGACTGAGGAATGATTTGGATCACGGCCGGTTGCAAACGCATTCAGCGCAGCATCTTCCATAATGTAGACTTTCGGCATTGGCAGCCCCTCGGTGATGGCTAAGTTCTCAACCATGCGATACACACGCGGATTGTCACGTTTGGCTATTTCCTTGGCGCCATTCACGGCAAGTGCCATACGGCTGCCGGAAAAATAACAGAAGATGGCATAGATAAACGAACCGATGATCGCACCGACAGTGATGTACAGCACGTCACCAATCAACATTCCGAATAAGTACGCCACCGCGGCCACGAATACGATAAACCCAACCAGAATATAAAAGGTTTTACGCTTGTTTGCGGCTATTTCTTTGTACACGTAGACTTGTCCTCAAGTATTAAAACTTGACGTCGACAGGCTTAGATGCGGTTGCCATTTCGGCTTCCTCGAGTTCAAAGAACACCTTATCCTTGCGGAAGCCTAGCACTGACGCTACCAGGTTGACCGGGAACGTCTGGCGATAGGTGTTAAAGTCACGAACTACCCCGTTATAAAAGCGACGAGCTGCCTGGATTTTATCTTCGGTATCAACCAGCTCCTCCTGCAGGTGTCTGTAGTTGTCATTCGCTTTGAGATCAGGATATGCTTCAGCAACTGCAAACAGGCTCTTGAGTGCATTCTCAAACATGTTCTCAGATTTTGCTGTTTCTTCAACACCCTTCGCATTGAGTGCATTGGCACGAGCTTTGGTAACCTCTTCGAATACACCTCGTTCGTGCTTGGCGTACCCTTTGACGGTTTCAACTAGGTTCGGAATAAGATCAAGGCGACGCTTCAGTTGCACTGTAATATCACTCCATGCTTCTTCAGAGCGCACGTTGAGCCGTACTAACTTGTTGTAAATGACAATTAGACCAATACCGACAACTGCTGCAACGACGAGGATGCCTATGACTAACGGGCTCATGTGAAATTACTCCTTATAGTTTACGTTTGTAGTATAGCATAAGCTACGGTGTTTTTGCGGTATGATTAGACTATGAAATCGTACGCTTACCGTCCGGCTCGTAAGCGCCGCTCCCGACCGCGCGCTGCCTGGGGTGCTGCTATTTTTTCTGTGATAACCGTGTACGTTACTACTCTGTTACTCTGGCCACTTCCGGCAGTC
>Ga0182737_1001110_pt1 | contig 28646 bp, 28 predicted proteins | sample eDN5th30CBELigOP_FD_128878 | JGI IMG/M metagenome (GOLD analysis project Ga0182737, IMG submission 128878) | Enriched Organic Plus compost microbial communities from Emeryville, California, USA - eDNA 5th pass 30_C BE-Lig OP (version 2) (version 2) ... | reverse complement strand
GCTCGGGCTGATCTCGTTCCTGAAGGAACATCGACGCCTACACTACGCTTCATGAACCGCCGTATACGGAACCGTACGTACGGTGGTGTGGGGGGAGGGCCTAAAATGCCCTCCTACCCGATCCTTGACCGAATCGCCGGAGTTGAGGACGATTACCGGAGGCGAGTGACATCGCTTTCATGCCGCAGATCGTTTTCAGGGATCATGATCGGCACGCTGCGGGCAATTCGGGGAAAGGGGATTTCCATGGTCGTAACACGTTTGAGCAAAACCGCCTTTGTGGCGGCGATAGCCTTTTTCGCAACGCTGGTTTCATTCGGTAACATCACCGATTACGACACCAATTTCGGGTTTGTGCAGCATGTTCTGATGATGGACACGATCTTTCCCGATGCCACGATCAAATATCGCGCCATCGATAATCCGATGCTGCATAATGCAGCCTATATTCTCATCATTGCGGCGGAAACGCTAACGGCGATCCTGTGCTGGATCGGGGCCTTTGTCATGCTTGGCCGTCTGACCGACCGGGCCGTGAGTTTCAACCGCTCCAAGAAATGGGCCATTGCCGGTCTCGCGCTCGGCTTTCTGGTCTGGCAGGTCGGCTTCATGTCGGTCGGCGGGGAATGGTTCGGCATGTGGATGTCGCAAACCTGGAACGGGATTGAATCCGCGTTCCGGTTCTTCATCACCATTATTGCGGTGCTGATCTTTGTCGCTATGCCGGACGGCGAGTTAGAGTAGATGCGATGTTGAGGCAGGCTCGTCGATCAATTCGACGCCAGCCTGTTTCATTTTTTGCAGCATGATGTCCATCGAGCCGTTGAGGTTGATGCCACGGCATGCATCCAGACGGACCCGCACCTGAAAGCCTTCTGCAACGGCGTCGAGCGCCGAATAAGCGACGCAGAAGTCGGTGGCCAGCCCGACCAGTGTGAGCGAACCGATATCGCGTTCGCGCAAATATCCGCCAAGACCGGTCGGCGTTTTATGGTCGTTTTCGAAGAATGTCGAATAGCTGTCTATGCCGATGCGAAAGCCTTTGCGAATGACGAGTTGTGCCCGCGTCCATTGCAGGTCAGCGTGAAAATCCGCGCCATGACTGCCTTGCACGCAATGGTCGGGCCAAAGCGTCTGCAGGCCATAGGCCATTTCGATCGTATCGAAAGGCTTGGCGTGGGCATGAGTCGAGGCGAAGCTTGAATGATTGGCGGGGTGCCAGTCCTGCGTGAGGATGACGTGTTCGCTTTCATTGATCAGTCGGTTGACGGTGGGAATGATTTCGTCGCCGCGATCAACCGCCAGCGCACCGCCGGGGCAAAAATCATTCTGGACGTCGACAACCACAAGTGCATGACTGATCATGGAATACTCGCTTTGCTTATTTCATAACCGACTATAGCCAGACAGAGTTCGTGAGACCAGCAATAAGCCGCGTTCTGGTATAACATCGGGAACAGTGCTACGGACGATTCCAATCAGGAACCAGACAGGAAGCGATCATGACAGACGTAATCGTCCGCGACAGCAATGGCACTCAGTTGAACGACGGCGATTCCGTCACGCTCATCAAGGACTTGAAGGTCAAGGGCACCTCCACGACGCTGAAGCGAGGAACGCTGGTCAAGGGCATTCGCCTTACCGGAAATCCGGACGAAGTCGATTGCAGCACCAAGCAGGTCAAGGGACTGGTTCTGCGAACCGAGTTTCTGAAGAAAGCCTGACTTTTTAGATTGCAAATCTTGTTCCGAAAACTTTTCGGAATGCGATTCAATCAGGCGTCAATCTCCACGCGACCGCGCGGGCGGCTGCAGCAGGCGAGGATATAGCCCTCGGCGATTTCATCGTCGCGAATGCCGCCGTTGTGGTTCATTTCGGTTTCGCCGCCGAGGCACTTCACCTTGCAGGTACCACAGATTCCGAACTCGCAGGCGCTCGGAATCTTGAGGCCGCCATTGCGGGCGGCAAGCAGGATCGTGTCGTTTTCCGTGCATTCGACTTCCACGCCGGAGAGGCTGAAGACAACGCTGGCCGCAGCAATAGCCGGGGCGGCGGGTGCTGCCGCAATGCTCGCCGGTTCGGAGAGCGTGGATGGCACCGGAACCGACGAAATCTCGCTGGCCGGATTAAAGCTCTCCTGATGGTAGTTGGCCATGTTGAAGCCAGCGTCTTCCAGCAGGCCGCGTACACCGTTCATGAACGGTTCCGGTCCACAGCAGAACACCTTGCGATGCAGGAAATCGGGCGCTAGCAGTTCAAGCCGGGCACGGTCGATGCGCCCATGCAGGCCCGGCCAGACATGGCGTGCCGATGATTGCTCGACAATGAAGGCCACATGCATGGCTTCCATGCGACCGGCAAGCAATTCAAGTTCACGGCGGAAAATGATGTCATCCGGCGTGCGCGCGCAATTGATGAAGGCGACGTCGGTTGCCGGTGCGCAGTCGAAGAGCCAACGCGTCATGGAGACCATTGGCGTGATGCCGGAACCGGCGGAGACGAAGAGATATTTTTCGCCCGGATGGTTGGCAAGCGAGAAATCGCCGTTCGGCCCGTAAGCCTTGATCTTCATCGGCGGGCGCAGATTGTCGAGCATCCAGCGCGTGCCGATACTGTCCTTCTGCGCCTTTACGGTGACGGAGATATGGTAGGGACGGGACGGGGTCGAGGAAAGCGTATAGGTCCGTAGCACCGGCCCCAAACCGTCAGCCCGTTCAATCGGCAGTTCCAGAGTGACGAACTGGCCCGGCGTATAGCGAAACCAGTTGTCCTCGGCGGTCTTGAAGGAGAAGGTCATGACGTCTGGCGCTTCTTCGATGGCCGAGATGCATTCCAGCATCTGCAACCTGTCGTTCCACGGCAGCATCTCGTCCAGATATTTCAGAGGCTGCATGGCCTTCTCACTTCTTCAACTGCATTTCAGTAATCAGGCGACGCGGCTGAGCTTTGCCGCTTCGCCACGCAGGCGCGGCGTAATGGTGTTGGTATACCATTCGAGGAACTGCATCACGCCGCCTTCATGTTCGACCGAGTAGGGGCCAGGCTGATAAGCGGGCGAGCGAATGCCAACCGCGTTTTCTTCGACGATCTGCCGGTCCTGGTCATTGGTCTGGATCCAGACATGGGTCAGTTCATCGAGATCGTAATCCACGCCTTCGACGGCATCCTTGTGAACGAGCCATTTGGTGGTGACAAGCGTTTCCTCGGCGCTGATCGGCAGAACGCGGAAGGAAATCGCATGATCCGCCATCAGATGGTTCCAGGTCGACGGATAATTGAACAGCAGCATTGCGCCGATATTCGTGTTGCCAGCCACCTGATCGCTCAAAGGCTTCTTGACGGCCGCCTTGCCGGACATGGTGTAGCTCACCGCGTCGCGCAGAAGCGGAATGCGGGTGATGCGATAGCGTCCATCCTCGGACATGTTGAATTCTGCGGGCAGGCCGACGCTGGCGCAATTCTTCCAGAGCTGGTTGATCTCAGGATCTTCCATCACGCCCTGCACGCCGGTTGCCGAAGGAGCTTCCGGATAGGTGCGGCAGAGTTCCGGATGGTTCGCGGCGCAGTGATAGCACTCACGGTTGTTTTCCCAGACGAGCTTCCAGTTGCCCTTTTCGATGATCGAGCTTTCGAAAGCGACCTTTGCGTCCTTGATATTGTGCGGTGCGAGATAGGGTTCGACCAGATTGCGGAAAGCACCGAAGTCGGGGGCTTCATCGGCGACGCAGACATAGATATAGCCGGCGACGGTTTCGCAATGAACCGGCTTCAGGCCATATTCGGCTGGCTTGAAGTCAGGGCCGACCTGACGCGCGAAGAGCAGGCGTCCGTCCAGCTCATAGGTCCACTGGTGATAAGGGCATACGAGCTTTGCCGCGGTTCCCTTTTCAGCAGCGCAAATGCGCGAGCCGCGATGGCGGCAGGAATTGTGGAAAGCGCGAATGCCGCCCTGCGCATCGCGAACGATGACGACCGGATACGCGCCGATTTGTACGGTCATATAGGAACCGGTCTTCGGCAGCTCGCAATCATGGCCGACAAACAGCCAGTCCTTGTAGAAAATATTCTCCAGATCCAGCTTGTGATATTCTGGATCGGTGTAGAATTTTTGCTCCAGGCTGAAATTGGGGTCGCGCCCGGTCAACAGCCCCAGCATTTCGTTGCGAACGTCCATAGAATTGAACCCTTGCTTTCCATCTTGGATCTGCCTTCTGCTGTTCTCCCAGCGACTATGGCTCGATCCGGTGTTCCCTTTGTCTTCCGGAAGCACGGCTTATCCCGTTATCTCAATGGCTTGCCCACATCTCCCGAGGTCTGTGAACTGGCTTCCGTTATTCTGATTCAATCACTGAACTATTCTAAACGCGCATTGGGATGCGACATGGTTTTCGCGTAAAGACGACACGCCAAAATGTCGCTTTTGCGGCGTGATCGGATCGTCGCAAATGTGTGTTACAACCGCCTTCGGAGCGTTTCCGGGATTGCAAATTGGTTTAAAAGCCAGTTACCACGTCTACCACGTCCCAATCTGTTTCATTCCATGGGAGGCTCGGTGGCCATGAAACGTTCTGAAATCAACGAAATCATCCGCGAAAGCGACGCTTTCATTCGCTCTTTCGGCTATGTCATGCCGCCTTTTGCTTACTGGTCGCCCGAGGAATTGAAGGCGCGGACCTCTTCGGATGCGCATGCTATTCGCGACGCGCGCCTTGGCTGGGATATCACCGACTACGGGCAGGGCAAATTTGCCGATCTCGGCCTGTTTCTCTTCACCACGCGAAATGGCAATGCCGAGGACCTCAAGCGCGGCGGCGGCATGCTTTATGCTGAAAAGATCATGATCTCGCGCAAGAACCAGCTTTCTCCGATGCACCGCCATGTGGTGAAGGCCGAAGACATCATCAATCGTGGTGGCGGCACACTGGTGCTGGAACTGTTCAACTCGCTGCCGGATGGCAGTGTGGATGAAGAAACCGACGTGACTGTCGCAACCGATGGACGCCTTGTGACGCAGAAGGCTGGTGCTCATCTGAAGCTGCAACCGGGCGAAAGCGTGACGCTGCTGCCCGGCAACTGGCATGCTTTCTGGGGCGAGGGCGGCGATGTGCTGATTGGCGAGGTTTCGACTGTCAACGACGATCTGACGGATAATATTTTCCGCGAGCCGATCGGCCGTTTTTCGAATATCGAAGAAAACGAGAAGCCGCTACATCTCCTGGTGTCCGACTACGACAAATGGCTGTAAGCCTGCCGATATTTCGGTTCTGGCTGCCTGCAAATGGAGTTGTTTGACGCTTCCGGTCTGCATGTAACTTTAAGTGAACGGCTTCCCGGTTCTCTAACGCCGTCATTTCCGGCAAACCGGGGCCGGGAAGCTCAACAGGCTCTCGCGAAGGCAAACTGAAGGACTGAACATATGAAGCTGGCGATGATCGGAACGGGCTACGTGGGTCTGGTTTCGGGTGTGTGTTTTGCCGAATTCGGCTTTCACGTCACCTGCGTTGACAAGAACCCATCGATCATCGAACGGCTGAAGGCCGGGAAGGTCACCATCTTCGAACCGGGGCTCGATGAACTGATGACCCGCAATATTCGCGATGGCCGGCTGGAGTTCAGTACCGATCTTCCGGCAAGTGTCGCGGACGCCGACGTCATCTTCATCGCTGTCGGCACGCCATCCCGTCGCGGTGATGGCGAGGCGGACCTGCAATATATTGAAGCGGCTGCGGATGAAATTGCCGCCGCCATGAAGCCCGGTGCCGTGGTCGTTATCAAGTCGACGGTCGTGGTCGGCACCAATGCGCGCATACGCGACCGCATCAAGGCGGCCAATCCGGGGGTGTCATTCTCGATGGTGTCCAATCCGGAATTCCTGCGGGAAGGCTCGGCAATCGAGGATTTCATGCGACCCGACCGTGTTGTCGTCGGAGTGGAAGACGAGCGCGGCAGAACTGCGATGCAGCGCCTCTATCGTCCGCTTTACCTGCGTGAAACGCCGATGGTCGTCACGTCGTTGGAAAATGCGGAAATCATCAAATATGCGGCCAATGCCTTTCTGGCCATGAAGGTAACATTCATCAACGAGGTTGCCGACCTTTGCGAGAAGACTGGCGGCAATGTGCAGGAAGTTGCGCGCGCCATTGGTATGGACAATCGCATCGGCTCGAAATTCCTGCATGCCGGTCCGGGCTTCGGTGGTTCGTGCTTCCCCAAAGACACACGTGCCTTCGCTGCAACCGGCAAGAAATATGCTGCGCCGCAATCGCTGATCGAGCAGGTGATTGCAGTCAATGAAACACGCAAACAGTTGATGGCCGAACGGATCGTGACTGCTGCCAAGCAAAACGGTGCGGATACGGTTGCTGTTCTGGGCGTCGCCTTCAAGCCGAACACCGATGATATCCGCGAGTCTCCTGCGCTCGACATTATCGCGGCCATTCAGAAGGCAGGGATCAAGGTTCAGGCGCATGATCCTGAAGCCATGGACGCTGCCAGGGCGGTGCTGCCCAATGTTATCTGGTGCAATTCGGCCTATGAAGCGGCGAAGGGCGCAGGTGTTGTTGCCCTGCTGACCGAATGGAACGCTTATCGCGCGCTCGATCTGAAACGGGTGGCCAATGTCATGGCCGGAAATGTGCTGATCGATCTGCGCAATGTCTACAAGGCAGAAGACATTGCAGGCACCGGCCTTGATTATCGTTCGGTCGGCCGGACGCTCCGGGCCTGACTATTGGTCTGATTCCGACATTTGCATCCCTCGGATATGAGCGCTGAGCAAATGTCGGAATCAAAAGATCCACTAGGTGTTTGGTCCCAGCATGTGATGGTGTAGAATTGTCACCGACACAGCGGAGGGAGCTATGGGCCAAATTCTCCACGGCAGCGCCAAGACCACGCACGCCATTCGAGCAGAACTACAGCGATCGAAAGCTTCGGCCGCGCAGCTCGCCGCGCGGTTCGGGATCAATGAGAAAACGGTCCTGAAGTGGCGCAAGAGGCGTTCCGTCGAAGATTTGCCAATGGGTCCGAAAGCGCGCCGCAGTACGGTTTTGACGCCTGTTGAAGAGGCCGCGATCGTAGCGCTGCGGGTCCAGGCACGGTTACCCTTGGACGATGTCTATATCGCGCTCAAGTATGTCATTCCGCATTTGACCCGTTCTTCGCTGCACCGGTGCCTGCAACGCCACGGCATCTCTCGTCTGCTGAAAGGCGACCGGGAAAAGCCCAAGAAGTTTAAAGACTACGAGATTGGCTACTTCCACATTGACATTGCTGAGCTGCGCTATGAAGGCGGCAAAGGCTTTCTCTTTGTCGCGGTTGATCGGACCAGCAAGCTGGTGTTTGCCCGGATATATCGTAAGGCCACAAAATTGGCGGCGGCTGGGTTCCTCAAGTCATTGATTAGAACCGTGCCCTACAGGATCCATACAATCCTGACGGATAATGGCGTGCAATTTGTTCAGCGGGAGCAAGGTACAAGCCTCACTTTCCCGCACATCTTCGGGCGGGTCGCTCTTGAAAACGACATCGAGCACCGGCTGACAAAACCATATCATCCGTGGACCAACGGTCAGGCGGAGCGGATGGTGCGGACGATCAAGGAAGCGACCGTCAAATCCTTTCACTATAGCTCGATCAACGAAATGCGCCGGCATGTGCGGGATTGGCTGACTGCATACAACTTTGCCAAACAACTCAAAGCCTTGAAGTTCAAAACACCCTATGAAGCAATTCAGGAACTCTGGAAATCAAAGCCAGAAGCCTTTATCGTCAAACCGCACCATCACATGCTGGGACCAAACACCTAGAGCATTTCCAGCAAAACTGGAAACCGGTTTGCGTCCGGAACCGCGCTCTAATCATTTGTTTTTACGCGCATCTTTTCCGAAGACCGTTTCACACTTTTCGGGGTGCGCTTTAGACAGACGGGGAGTTTACTCCCCGACGGTCAGCCGCTTCTTCTCATTGGCGATGAGCCAGAGATTGCGAATATAGACGACGAGGCCAAGCCCTTGCCCGGCGATGAAGACCGGGTCCTTGCGCTGGATCGCATAGATCAGCAGCAAGGCGCCGCCGAAAAGCGAGAAGAACCAGAAGGCAACCGGCATGACGCTGCGCTTTGCCTTTTCGGATGCTAGCCACTGCACGACGAAGCGCATGGTGAAACAGGCCTGAGCGACGAAGCCCAGCACGATCCAGCCATCCCATTGCGCCACGAAGACCTCGTGCAGCCACTGCGACAGGCTGTTGAAAATATCAGTCATGGGTGATCTCTCTCACACGCGGAACGACCTTGCGGCGCTTCCGCAGCCACCAGACGCCATAAAGGTCCAGAATGCCGCGCACTCCACGGTCCAGAATGCCGTAATTGGATTTGCCGTGGCGGCGTTCGCGGTCGACCACATCGACATGCACGACGTCGAAACCTTCGCGGATCGCCAAGGCCGGCAGATAGCGATGCCATCCATCAAAGAAAGGCAGTTGCCGGAACAGGTCAGTGTGCAGCGCTTTCAGGCCGCAGCCGGAATCGCGGGTCTTATCCTTGAGGATCGCGCCACGCAGATTATTGGCAAAGCGTGACGAAAGCTGCTTGAGTTTCGTATCCGTACGCTTGAGGCGCTGTCCGGCAGCAATGCCGTAATCAGGCCCGGCCTTTAGCAATGCATCCGCCAGAACGGGGAGATAGGCGGGGTTGTTCTGTCCGTCGCCGTCCATGGTCACGACGATCTTGCCGCGTGCTGCGAAAACGCCGGAACGCACAGCCGCGCTCTGTCCCGACGACCGGTCATGGCGCAGATGGCGCAGTGGCTTGCCTGCATGAATGCGGCCCGCGAGTACATCGCTGGTCGAGTCCGTCGAACCGTCGTCGACGACGATGACTTCGTATGCGCGGCCCTGCATAGCGGCATCGACTTCATCCAGCAAAAAGGCAAGATTGTCGGCTTCGTTGCGGCAGGGGATAACCACAGAAATCGTCGGTGTGTCCAAGCGGAGTGTTCCTTTATTCCTCGCGCTATCTGCTTAAGCTCGGCTTTCCTGCCCGGAAACCCGATAAAACGCGCAAGGCGCGCTCCATAGCATTGATTGGATGGCAAAGCCAAGACGGTTCAAGTAAACGTGAGTTCTGGCCCGGATAATAGCTCGATTGATCGGTTGACTGCCGTTTTCTAGCCGGACATCGCCCGATACGGAAGAGCTTCCTCTAGCCAATCCAGAAAATTCTGCGTCACTTCATCCCGGTTGATCTCGTTGAGGCTCTCGTGCCGGGTGCCGGGCAGGATCGTGCATTGGACACGCTCGAAACCCATTTTCCGCATTCTGTCCGCCAGCCTGCGCACGGCGGCGCCGTTCACCGTTGCAGGGTCTTTGGCCCCGCCAACGAGACTGAACGGCATGTTTCGCGGAATGTTGGAAAAGTTCCGGTCGTCTGCGCCCCGGCGGATCATGCGGAAAATGTCGATCCATAACGCCACGCTGGCATCGAAACCACAGAGCGGATCGGCGACATATGCATCGACTTCGGCCGGATCGTGCGAAAGCCAGTCGAATAGCGTGCGGTGACCCTTTATGGACCGGCCCCAGGCGCGGAAAGTCATCTTTGGCAGAATGGCGCTCGGAACGTCCGAACCTTTAAGCATGCGCTCCGTATAAAGGAGTGCGAGCGCTGCAGTGCTTTCCGCGCCACCATCGACATTGGCATTCCAGATCGCGGCCGCATCGACTGTATCGGCGTAGTCCAGCACATAGTTGAGTGCGATCAGCCCGCCCATGGAATGTCCGAAAAGCACGACCGGCAGACCCGGATGGTTTTCGTGAATATGCCGGTTAAGCGCGCGCACGTCCTCGATAGCCACAACATGGCCCTGCTTTTGTGCGAACATTCCCCTTGGCGCATGAGCACCGATATTGGAGCCGTGTCCGCGATGGTCGTGGATATAGACGTGGTAGCCCGCTGCGACCAAGGCGGACGCGAAGCGTTCATAGCGCGCGGAATGTTCGGCAAGGCCGTGGCATATCTGGACAACCCCTCGCGGTGTCCCGGCGCGGACGGTGCGGAACGGGAGTTCCGGTTTGTCAGAAGCCGTCAGATGATGAATGGTTTTGAATGTCATTTCGCCATCTGATTTTATGCCGTGCAAATAGTCAATCTCCTACGATGCGGCGTCGCTTAAACAGGCATCGGAACGGGGTGTGAATGAATTTTAGGCAATTACGTTTTTTGTGCAGATTCTGCTTGAAAAGCGCAAAAGCTTGGGCAAATCTAGCTTTGCAGGCAGGGTTTTTGAAGGGCAATCAGGGGCGTTCCAAACAGGGTTTCACGTCATAACTTGCAGGCCGTCCGATGAAAGGGAGGAAACTTTCGCGGACGGTGGCCAGAGGGGAAACCGGGTGACGGAAATATCCGCGCCCGGTTTCATTATTTATGGTTTTCATCAGAGTTTGATTTGCGTTTCCGGCTGCTTCCGTTTCGTGGGTTGCCGTTTGCGTCCGGGGCATATTTGGCCTACATACGCGTCAGTGTCTGATCCAAAAGTCGCCATGCCTGGCTGCAAATGGTGATTTTCTGCGCTTCCGGTGCTCATGTACATTGCGCTCCGGTTCTCAAAAATCATCATTTTCGCTACGGCCTGACGCTTTTTGATTCAGACACTCAGCAATTTCCGCGCGGTTCGGCAATGATTGGGCCGATCGCGCTTCTCAACCTGCGGAGACGACGCGCTTTATGGCACGCCAGTTCATTTATCACATGTCCGGCCTCAACAAGGCCTATGGCAACAAGAAGATTCTGGAGAATATCCATCTCTCCTTCTATCCCGACGCGAAGATCGGCATTCTCGGCCCGAACGGCGCCGGTAAGTCGACCATTCTCAAGATCATGGCCGGTCTCGACAAGGAATATACCGGTGAAGCCTGGCTGGCCGATGGCGCGACCTGCGGTTATCTTGCCCAGGAACCGGAACTCGATCCTTCCAAGGACGTGCTTGGCAATGTGATGGAAGGTGTGGCCGCCAAGAAGGCGATCATCGACCGTTACAACGAACTGATGATGAACTATTCCGACGAAACTGCGGATGAGGGCGCGAAGCTCCAGGACATCATCGACAGCCAGAACCTTTGGGATCTCGAAAGCCAGGTCGAAATGGCCATGGAAGCGCTGCGCTGCCCTCCGGGCGATGCCGACGTGACCAAGCTTTCGGGCGGTGAAAAGCGCCGCGTGGCACTTTGCAAGCTTCTGCTTTCGAAGCCTGACCTGCTGCTTCTCGACGAACCGACCAACCATTTGGACGCCGAAACGACCGCATGGCTTGAAAAGCACCTGCGCGAATATCCGGGTTCAGTGCTGATCATCACCCATGATCGCTACTTCCTCGACAATGTGACGGGCTGGATTCTCGAGCTCGACCGTGGTCGCGGCATTCCTTATGAAGGCAATTATTCCGCCTATCTGGAATCCAAGGCCAAGCGCATGCAGCAGGAGGGCCGCGAAGAGGCTGCCCGTGAAAAGGCGCTGTCGCGTGAACGCGAATGGATTTCCGCGAGCCCGAAGGCTCGTCAGGCCAAGTCCAAGGCGCGTATCAAGGCCTATGACGAACTGGTCAAGAGTGCGGAAGAGCGTCGCCCCGGCGATGCGCAGATCATCATTCCGGTCGGCGAGCGCCTCGGTCAGGTGGTCATCGAGGTCGAGGGCCTGTCGAAAGGCTATGGCGACCGTCTCCTGATCGATGATCTGAACTTCAAGCTGCCCGCGGGTGGCATTGTCGGTGTGATCGGCCCGAACGGCGCCGGTAAATCGACCCTGTTCAAGATGCTGACGGGGCAGGAACAGCCGGATAACGGTTCGGTTCGCATCGGTGACACGGTTCATCTTTCCTATGTCGACCAGAGCCGCGACGCGCTGGACGCCAACAAGACTGTCTGGGAAGAGATTTCCGGCGGCAATGACGTCATCAAGCTTGGCAAGTTTGAAATGAACTCCAGAGCTTATTGCGGTGCGTTCAACTTCAAGGGCGGCGACCAGCAGCAGAAGGTCGGCAATCTTTCCGGCGGCCAGCGCAATCGCGTTCACCTCGCCAAGATGCTGAAGTCCGGCGGCAATGTTCTGCTGCTCGACGAACCGACCAACGATCTCGATACGGAAACGCTCGGCGCGCTTGAAGACGCACTGGAAAACTTCGCTGGCTGCGCCGTTATCATCAGCCACGATCGTATGTTCCTCGACCGTCTGGCAACGCACATCCTCGCATTCGAAGGCGACAGCCATGTCGAATGGTTCGAAGGCAACTTCGAGGATTATGAAGCCGACAAGATCCGTCGTCTTGGACCGGATAGCGTCAACCCAAAACGGGTGACCTACAAGCCGCTCACACGGTAAGGTTCGAGATGTTCAGGCTCTGGCGGTCTGCAAATGGCGTGGTTCTGCGCTTCCGGTGCTCACGTACGCAAAGTACGCTCCGCTCCGGTTCTCGAACCTCACCATTTTCGTCTCGCCATAGCCAGAACCTCAACGAACCTTTGGCGCTTTAAAGTTAAGGCCGGTGCATCGCACCGGCCTTTTTATTTGATGAAGGGAAGCATGATGAAAGACTGGTCTGCAAAGCAATATCTGAAGTTTGAAGACGAACGCAGCCGCCCGGCACGCGATCTTCTCGCCCAGATACCGGTTGATAAGCCGCGCAAGGTGGTCGATATCGGCTGCGGACCGGGTAACTCGACGGAGCTTCTGGTCGAGCGTTGGCCGGAAGCTGATGTTTCCGGCTTCGATACTTCGCCAGACATGATCGAAAAGGCCAAGGCCCGCTTGCCGAAGGTTGATTTCACGATCGGCGATGTGACGAGCTATGAGCCGGATGCGGAAACGGATGTCCTCTTCTCCAATGCTGTTTTCCAATGGCTGCCGGATCATATCGCGCAGATGAAACGGCTCTTGTCGCTGCTTCGTCCCGGCGCGGTACTGGCCGTCCAGATGCCTGACAATTTGGGCGAGCAGACCCATGTTGGTATGCGTGACGTCGCAAAGACAGAGGCTTTCGTCGCCAGGATCGGCACCAAGGGCAGGGGGCCTTTGCCTCCGGTGATGGAATATTATAACGCGCTCGCCGGTCAGGCCGCGCGGCTCGACATATGGCACACGGTCTATAACCACCCGCTGGATGGCGTTGATGCGATTGTGGAATGGGTGAAGGGGACAGGATTGCGACCGTTTCTCGATCCGCTCGATGAACAGGAGCAGGCCGACTATCTGAAGGCTTACAAGGCGAGAATTGCGCCGCATTATCCGGCGGCTGTCGATGGGAAAGTCCTGCTGCGTTTCCCGCGTATTTTTATGGTTGTGCAGAAGAAATAATTGCCCGAAAAATCACTCTACACGGGGAATTGATCGATTGCCCGTGTAGAGAGAATCGATAATTTTTGAATTATTTCAATATGTTATTTATCTGGTTCATTGCACGGCAATGACAACCATGTCTTTTAGCAATTTCTCATATTGGAATAGATTGCATGCAAACGATTTTGTTCCTATGGTCTGGCCGCATCCTGAAACCGCTCTAGATATGGAGCCGTCATGATCGCAACGCCGCGATGCGCGCCATCCCCGTTGCGATTTCGTTCAGGAGGCCGGTTTCGATGCTCTTGCTCCGTTTTTACTTTTCAATGGAAATGAACGCCGAGGCTGCCGGTTCAAGGACTGTTTCAGGCGTCTTTGCGTCTTCGCGATTGATCCAAACAGTATGATTTCGACCGGGAGGACATTTCAAATGCGGGCCTGCTTTCCAGTTGAAACGCGGTTCGTAGTTTTATGTTTATGAAGTGAAACAATCGCCGATTTCGGTAATCCCTGCTTGGGATCGGCGGCTTGCAGGCTGTTTGAGAACTGCCTGCTATCGGGAGTTTTCAGAATGAACAATGCAGAAATGCATGCTGACGCCAATGGCGAGGTCGAAGCGGCACATGATGCCCATGACACGCGCCGCCGCGTCTTTGCCATCGTGGCCAGCGCATCGGGTAATCTGGTGGAGTGGTACGATTTTTACGTCTACTCCTTCGGTGCGCTTTATTTCGCATCGCAGTTTTTCCCCGCGGAGGACCAGACCAGCCAGTTGCTGAATGCGGCTGCGATTTTTGCGGCTGGCTTCCTTATGCGCCCCATCGGCGGCTGGCTGTTTGGCCGCATTGCCGACAAGCTTGGTCGGCGCACATCCATGCTGATTTCGGTGACGATGATGTGCCTTGGCTCTTTCGCCATCGCCATTTTGCCGACCTATGAAATGATCGGTGTTCTGGCACCATTCCTGCTGTTGATCGTGCGCCTCTTGCAGGGCCTTTCCGTGGGCGGCGAATATGGCACCACCGCTACCTATATGAGCGAGGTGGCGCTGGCCGGGCGTCGTGGCTTCTTCTCGTCGTTCCAGTATGTCACGCTGATTGGCGGGCAGTTGCTTGCTGTTCTGGTGATTGTGGTGCTGCAGTTCTTCCTGACATCGGACGAGCTTCATGCCTGGGGCTGGCGCATTCCTTTCGCCATTGGCGGTGTAGCGGCCATCGTCGCGCTTTTCCTTCGGCGGACTCTGCATGAAACCTCGACGGAAGAAACCCGCAGCAACAAGGCGGCAGGCAGCTTCGCCAATATCTGGAAGAACCATCGCAAGGCCTTCCTAGTCGTCGTCGGCTTTACGGCTGGCGGTTCGCTCGCCTTCTATACCTTCACCACCTATATGCAGAAATATCTGGTCAACACCGCTGGCATGAGCAAGGAAACGGCCAGCGAAACAATGACCTTCGTGCTGTTGGCCTATATGTTGATGCAGCCGCTTTTCGGGGCGTTGTCCGACAAGATAGGCCGCAAGACGATGATGATCGGCTTTGGCGGCATTTCGATCCTGACAACAATTCCGCTCATGACGCTGATCGGTTCGGTGCAGAGCTCGACCATGGCGTTCATCTATATCGTGATCGCTCTGGCGGTTGTCAGTATGTACACCTCGATCAGCGGTATCGTGAAGGCAGAGCTGTTTCCGGCGGAAGTGCGGGCGCTGGGTGTCGGCTTTTCCTATGCCATCGCCAATGCGATCTTCGGGGGCACCGCTGAATATGTGGCGCTCTGGTTCAAGCAGCAGGGCATGGAAAGCGGCTTCTTCTGGTATGTGACCGTGATGATGGTGATTGTCTTCGTCGTCAGCCTTGTCATGCCGAACCCGCGCGAACACGGCTATCTGCAAGGCCACGGCACCGAGTAGCCGGTGTTCTATCGCGTATCAAACGCCGCCTCCGGGCGGCGTTCACTTGCATTCTTCTACTTTAGATATTTCTAAATAAATACACTTCTCGCATGGGGTGTTGCCTTTCCTGTTCCTTCTGTCATCTTGGAGTTGTGCAAAAAGGGGCGGGGTTAAGCATGAGCGTAGAAGAAAAACTTCGCGTTCTTTCAGAACGCATCAAGACCCATTCCAGTGCAATGGTCACTGAGGAAGCAATCAAGACTGCCATCGTTTTACCATTTCTGGCAGCTTTGGATTATGACGTTTTCAATCCAGAGGAGGTCGTGCCAGAGTTTACTGCTGATGCTGTTGGAAAAAAGGGTGAGAAGGTCGATTATGCAATCAAGATTGACAATGAGATTCGCATTCTAATTGAATGTAAGCCCATCACAACACTTCTCGATAAGGTTCATTTAGCGCAGCTTTATCGCTACTTTTCTGTGACGAATGCTAAGTTTGCAATTCTCACCAATGGTAGGACTTTTCATTTCCATAGTGATCTGGTTGCTCCCAATAAGCTGGATGAACGTCCATTCTTGACATTCGATCTTTCGGATATTCAAGGGCAACTGATTTCTGAACTGAAAAAGTTTGCCAAATCAGAATTTAATGTCGACGGTATTTTGCAGTCTGCTCACCGGTTGAAATACACATCAGCAATTAAAAAGGAAATTAATCAAGTTATGGAGGAGCCTCCTGAAGAATTCATTAGGATGGTAACTAATGGACTCTATTCTGGACGCTTTACTGTGCAGGTAAAAGAGCAATTTACGCCGATGGTGAAGGCGGCATTCCGTGAAATTGTTCGAGAATCAGTGCAGTCGAGATTATCCAATGCTTTAGCGGAGACGCAGGTTTCTGAATTAGCTATCAGCGATGAACTTGAGGAAGAGATTGTTACAACGGAGGAAGAAACAGAAGGTTTCATGGTGGTTCGGGCGATAGTACGAGATATTTTAAAGCCTTCTCGAGTTGTTATACGAGATCAAAAAAGTTACTGTGGTATCTTGGTTGACAATAATAATAGAAAGCCACTCGTGCGGCTTTGGTTCAACCGAAGCGTGAAGTACATCGGTCTTTTCGACAGCGAAAAAGAAGAGCGCATCAAGATTGATAGTCTTGATGAAATCTATGATCTGGCCGATAGAATCCGCTTGACCGCCAAAAACTACGCAGACGTTTAATGATCTGTTCTATTCATTGATAATCGAAGTGGTATTAATATACCACTTCGTCATCTTCGGGCGACAGAAGGCGCGTCGCGCGCCATTCGGTCAGCTTGGCGTTGATCGCGTCCAGCACAAAGAAGCGCGCTGAATCCTTGTCATATCCTTCATCGCGCAGTGCATCGTAATCAGTATGCATGTGGCGCACATGCGCGACTGTCGCCAGCCACACGGCAGTAGACGGCGGCAACGTCTTCATATGGGGGCTGAGCGCCGCAGCGCGGATCGGTTCTGAATCCGAATAGGGTACTGCCGGAAGCAGGAGCGTCAGCGATTTGGCGATTGCCTTCTGGCGCATTGTGCCTGCACGCATGGCTTATCCTTACAGTCAGTTATTGAGGCGAATCCTTCGTCTGACTCATTGTGCCACGAAAATCGCTTGCGCAGGAATTGCTTTCCATATAAACATATCTTTATATCTTTACGGATTGCCGTGATGGGCCGTAAATGAGGCTATGGATCAACAAAGAGCGGAAGGCATGACCGGTTTGCAACTGCAACTCGATCTGATGGTAGATGTGCTGAAGGCGGTGGCTGAGCCGAGCCGCTTGCGTATTCTGGCGCTTCTTTCGCGCGGTGATCTCACCGTCTCCGACCTGACAACCATATTGGGGCAATCCCAGCCGCGCGTTTCGCGCCATCTGAAGCTGCTCGGAGAAGCCGATCTCATTGATCGCTATCAGGAAGGCGCGTGGGCCTATTTCCGTCTCGCCGACAATGCGATCAGCGGCGATCTTGCGCGTGGGCTTCTGGCTCGCCTCGACAAGGCGGATGCGCTGGTTGAACGTGATATGGAACGGCTTTCGCAGGTGAAGTCCAGCCGTCAGGAAAAGGCTGCTGCCTATTTCAGTGCCAATGCCGGGAGTTGGGATCAGATTCGCAGGCTGCATGTTTCCGAGAATGCGGTCGAAGTGGCCCTCAAGAAGGTTGTCGGTGACAAGCCGTTTCAGGCGATGCTCGATGTCGGCACCGGCACTGGACGGTTACTGGAGCTTTTTGCGCCGCTTTACCTTCGGGGTGTCGGCATCGACATCAATCGTGACATGCTGTCTGTGGCGCGAGCCAATCTCGACCTTGCAGCCATCGGCAATGCGCAGGTTCGCCAGGGCGATGTTTATGCGCTGCCTGTGGAGCGTGAGAGCTTCGATCTGGTGACTATTCATCAGGTTCTGCACTTTCTTGATGATCCGCTTGCGGCCATTCGTGAAGCGGCGCGGGCTTTGCGCCCCAGCGGACGGTTGCTGATCGTCGATTTTGCGCCGCACAAGCTCGAATTTCTGCGTGAGGAACACGCCCATTTGCGGCTTGGATTCAGCGACGAGCAGATGCTGGGCTGGATGAGAGATGCCGGTCTTGAGCCGGAAAAGACACTGGAACTGGAGCCGAAGGCGGCCAATGGAGAGGAAGGCCTGACAGTGAAGCTGTGGCTTGCCCGCGATCCACGCCTTCTTATCGCCGATCCGGCTTCGCATGTCTCCCAAAAATGGGAACCGGTTTTGGGATAAAGACAATGCGACAAAAACAGATAATGAGCATGACGGAGACAGTTTGATGGGTTTTTACGGTCTTTCCCGCCGACCGGATATTGGCCAGACCACCCGGGTATCGTTCGAATTCTTCCCGCCCAAGTCGGAGGAAATGGAACAGCGTCTCTGGGATACGGTGACACGGCTCGCTCCGCTGCAACCCGAATTTGTCTCCGTGACCTATGGTGCTGGCGGTTCTACGCGTGAACGTACGGCGCGTACCGTGGCGCGCATCCTCAAGGAAACCGACGTCAAGCCAGCAGCGCATCTGACCTGCGTGGATGCGACACGCGAGGAAGTCGACCGCGTCGTGCGTGAGTTCGCAGCTCTTGGTGTCAACCGCTTCGTGGCATTGCGCGGCGACCCGGCTGCCGGTATCGGCGAAAAATATGTACCGACGCCGGGCGGCTATCAGAACGGCGCCGAACTGGTTTCCGGTTTGCGCAATATCGCGGATTTCGACATTTCAGTTTCCGCCTATCCGGAAAAGCATCCGGAAAGCCCGGATTTTGCGACCGATATCGACATGCTGAAGCGCAAGGTCGATAATGGTGCGACGCGCGCCATAACCCAGTTCTTCTTCGAGAACGACCTTTACGAGCGTTATGTCGAGCGCGTTCGCCGTGCGGGTATCTATATTCCGATTGTTCCTGGTGTTTTACCGGTGCATAATTTCAAGCAGGTCAAAAATTTCTGCGCACGGTCGGCGACGCATATTCCGAGCTGGCTGGCGGAGCGCTTTGAAGGACTGGACAACGATCCGCAGACGCATCAGCTCGTAGCCGCGGCAATTGCCGCTGAGCAGGTGATGGATTTGATCGAGCGCGGCGTGCAGGATTTCCATTTCTACACGATGAATCGCGCCGATCTGCCCTTTGCGATCTGTCATATGATCGGCATCAGGCCGAAGACGGAAGCAGCTCTGGAGGTTGCCTAAAATAGAGAAAGCCCGGCGGTGACACCGGGCTTTCTTGTTTTCGTGCGGGTCGGCCTATCCTCAGAACCGAAGCCGCCGTAATGGTTTAGGCTAATTCCCCTAAGGGATGACGCCTGCTATCAACGCTGCAACAAATGCAAATGCCGCACAGATCATGAGGACATTCAAAGATCGCGTAAGTCCCATTGGTCTGTCTCCTTCATATGCGCCCGGGTGACCGGACGCGCGCTGGTAGGAAGCTGGAATCTAAGCGCAAAACGTCTCGAACAAAAGAAGATTTCGTGCTGCAATCTGGCGTGATGGAGAAATAAACCTATCGTTTACCACCTAAACTATTGAAATATTTGACTAGAAAATTTTGTTCACATTTCATGAAAAAGACACCGAACTGCCACGTTTGGTACTGTTTTCGCCGTAGTTGCCACCGGCTTTTGGCGATGTTTTTTGCGCTTTTTAGCGAATTAGCGCCAAATATGCCGACAAGGTGAGGATAGATATCACTGTCGAGTAGAGGATGACGTTGGAGGTTATGGCCGCCTCGCGACGATAATGCTCGGCCAGCATGAAGGGACCCGTGCCGGTCGGAAGTGCTGCAAGAAGGGCAGCGCTTTGTGCGAGGAGGGGAGGCAGTCCGAATACATAGACCGCCAGCAGCCAAGTCGCGAGCGGCTGGACGATGAGCTTCACCGAAACGAGAAAAGCGATGGCATTGACGCTTTCGCGTTCGATCTTGCGCGGCTGGGCGAGGAACAGGCCAAGCGCTACCAGCGCGCAAGGGGATGCGGCGCCACCCAGCATCTTCAGGAAGGTTTCCGCCGGGGCCGGGATGGCTAACCCCAGAAAGGACACCACGGCACCAAGTGCTGGAGCGACAAGCAGTGGATTACGGATCAGGGACCGTATGACCTTCCAGATGAGACGAAGCGGCTTCTTCTCTGTCTGCAGGCCGATTTCGATCAGCACGATCGCAAAAGCAAAAGTAACGCAGACGGTGATGATGATCGAAATGGTGGTCGCTGCCAAAACGCCTGACCCGAAGGCGATCATCGAAAGCGGAATGCCCATATAGCCGGTATTCGGATAGGCGGCGTTCAGGCCGTCAAGCGCAGTATCCGCCAGAGGCAGTTTTCCGCGCAGCCGCACCAGAAAGGGCAAGACGAAAGCAATGGCGCTTGAAAGCAGAAACACTGCGATGAAACCTGGCTGCCACAACTCGCTGCCATGGGTATTGGCCATGATGTCGAAGAGAAGGGCGGGCAGTGCCAGATAGACGACGAAACGGTTCAGCTCCGCTATCGCATGGGGCCCGAGTATTTTCAGCTTGAAGGCACCCCACCCGGAGAAAATCAACGCAAATACGGGCAGAACGACGATCAGGGTGGTGAGCATGAGGCGCATTTCATTTCAGGAAAGGAAAAGGCGCGGCTTTTGAACCGCGCCTTGTCGAATGTCAGAGCTTATCAAGAAGCTCCTGTGTCGGCCATGAATCGGCAGGCATTCCGAGGCGCATCTGTTCAGCGCGCACGGCATCGCGGGTCAGCAGACCGAACACACCGTCGATCTTTTCGCCCATGTCGTAACCGCGAGCCTGAAGCTTGGTCTGGAGCTCCTTAAGCTGCTCCTGCGTCAGGCCCGGAACCGGATTGCCCGGATCAAAGGCTGGCGCGCCAGCGAGGCGGGTCGCGAAATAAGCGGCGGTTGTGGCGTAGACGATGGACTTGTTCCATTCCACGAATACGTCGAAGTTGGGATAAGACAGGAAAGCCGGTCCCTTGCGACCAAGCGGCAGCAAAAGCGAGGCATCGCCATCGTCTGCGCCGAGCGGACCATTGAGGCCCATCACACCCTGCTCAGCCCACCATGAATGCGGCTTGCGATTGGTGCGGATCGCTTCTTCCCAAGGCAGATCCTTGGTCAGGCGAACTTCCTCCAGCCAGGGCTGGCCACGCTTCCAGCCCAGTTCCGAAATCATGCGGCCTGCGGTCATCATGGCATCGGGAACGCTGTTCTTCAGATCGACCTTGCCATCGCCGTCGCCATCGACGCCGCGTTCAAGATAATCCTTCGGCAGAAGCTGCATCATGCCGATTTCGCCAGCCCATGCGCCGGTTGTCGCTGCATCGACGACGCCCTGATCGAATAGCTTGAGAAGGGCAATCAACTGCGGGCGGAACAGGTCTGGACGGCGGCAGTCGTAGGAGAGGGTAACCAGCGCATTCAGCGTGTCGAAATCGCCCTGAATGGCACCATAGTCGGTTTCAAGCCCCCAGAACGCGGCAAGGACTGGCCCCGGAACGCCATAGGTATCTTCGACCTTCTTGAAGACATCGGCATATTTGACCAGATTTTCACGGCCTTTTTTCAGGCGCGCTTCCGAAATGAGGCGCTTGGAAAATTCGGTGAAAGTCAGGTTGAAAACAGTCTGCTTGCGGTCGCGATCAAGCACCTTTTGCTCAAGCATGGCCTTGTGCAATTCGGCGATGCCCTTTTCGCCGACACCGGCGTCACGGGCTTCCTTGGTCAGATTGTCCATCCACTGGCCGTAATCGATCTCGCATTCCGGCTTGGGAAGATTGACGGTGTTTTCAGTTGGCGTCGCAGCGGGCGCGGGAGACGCGGCAGCCTGAGCATGGGACATGGCTGTCGATGCAAGCAAGGCGGCTGCGATAACTGAAGCAAAAAACTTCATTGGTAACTCACACTAATAGATTGGGAGCAAAAGGCTCCCTTTCGGGGATTGCTTTAGCTATTGCCCCAACAAGCACCGGAAATGAAGCAAAACTTGGTGTGAACTGCCAAACTGCGCCGTGTTAACGAACTTTGTTGCTTTCCAGCCACTTTTTCCACGCGTTGGCATCGCCGGCGAAGACATTGATGTCGGCGTCGCCCTTGATGCCGGGAATGGAGCCGGTGCCCGTATATTGCCAGAACGTCCACGGATGCGGGCCGTATTTCTCGTCCGGATGACCGGCAACGGAGCGCAGCCAGAACGGATAGTCAGCCATCTGCCGCAAGTCGTTGTCATCGAAGAAATCGACTGTCGTGTAAACGATCGGGCGCTTGCCGTAATGCTTTTCCAGCGCTTGCAGGAAGATGCGCATTTCCTTGCGCACAACGGCTGCGTTGGGGCGCAGCTTGCAGGTCGGCGATTGCGGGTTCCATTCCATGTCGAGAACGGGCGGAAGCGCGCCGGGGTCACGCGGTACATTCTGGATATACCAGCGCGCCTGTTCGATGGCTGGACGGCAGAAATAGTAGAAATGATAGGCGCTGCGTCGGATACCCGCCTGGCGCGCACCGTTCCAGTGTTCCTGAAAACGGTCATCGACGCGGTCACCACCTTCGGTTGCCTTGATGAAGGCGAAGGAAATGCCGCTGGCGCGCACGGCGCTCCAGTCAATGTTGGTTTGATATTTCGAAACGTCTGTACCGTGGATCGGATAGTGCCATGGCGTTTTGCCAGTCCAGTCGTGTGGGTCGCGATCCCCGAAGCGCGGCGCCTTCACAGGGCCGGAGGGCGGGGCAATTCGGGCCACTGAGCCGCCCGATTTCTTTACGTCGGAAAAGTCGTAATCCACCGTGGTGCAGGCGGAAAGAATGAAAGCGCCGAGGGCGAGTATGCTGTAGCTGGCCAGACGGTTCATATAGTGGTTCCGTGTCGCGAATCAGTCCTCTAACGGTTACGCGATCCGGAGGCGGACGTCACCAGTCTGGCGGGCAAGTTTGGCGCTAATCTGTGGCAGAGAGCGGCATTGTCGAACGAACAACCGCTATCCAGGCAAAGCCGCGATACAGAATGCGCTTCTCAACGACAGCACTGCGTTCCTGCGCAAGTTGATCGCAAACTGCGAACAAGTCGCTGCGCGGTGTGACATGGAACCATTCCAGCCATTGGAAGAGTGCCTTTCCAAACCAGCGCGGCAGACGAGCCTGATCGCCAAAATCGACGATATGCAATTCTCCGCCTGTATTGAGATGCCGGATACTTTCACGAATGACCGACTGCCATTGCGGGATCATCGATACGGCATAGGAAATGAAAATCCGGTCGAAGCCGGTTTGCCCGAACAGTCGTTCAGCATCGAACTGGGCTGCATCTGCGCGATCAAGCCGGACGCGATCTTCAATGCCTGCACGCTCCGCCGCCCGGCGTGCCGTATCCAGCATTTCGGCTGAAATATCGATGCCGAAGAGTTTCGCATCCGGATAGTTTTCCGCAGCCTTCACCAGATTGCGACCGGTGCCGCAGCCGATTTCCAGAACTGTGCCTTCCCTGGGTACGGACAGTCCTGCGATCATGGGGTCGCGACCCAGAAGATAATATTTGCGGGTCGCATCATAGAAGTGCCGCTGACGGCGATAGATGCGATCCATGAGATTGGCATGGTCGACACCCTGAATGCTCCATGGGCTGCGCAACATGTCAGGCATCCTTCAGCGTATAAAGATGAAACCCACCGTAGATCGATGAGCGGTCGCGGTCGTGGAGGGTGCGGGATGTGTCCGCCTGATATTCCCAGCGATCCAGAATTTGTGGTTCCACCCGTCCCGGAAGCAGGCTCGGTTCTGCAGCCGTGCGGAAAATGACACGGGCATTTGCTGCTGCCGTGCGGGTGATTTCACTCCAGAGGGCATTGAGCTGCTCGTCATTCATCCAGTCTTGCGCGTCGAGCAGAATGTAGCGGTCGACGGATGCGGCAGGCTTGGCAGCGAGGAAGTCGGTATAGCTCGCGTTCTGCACCGTCATACGATCGGCGCGTGCTCGCACCGTTTGGAAATTGGTGCGCGACAGATAGGGCGGGAGCGGTCCGGTCTCTTCATTGCCGCTATAGCCGCGCCCGAATGCCTGCCAGGCGAAATAATTGTCGGTGAGAGGAAAGCCGCAAGCGAGTTTCTCAAGACGGCTGCGCAGGACAAGCGCCATATTGCCGTTTCCGGCAGTGGCAAGGGCATCATATTGCTGTGGTGGTATGCCCAGCCCAAAAAGAGATGATTTGCGGGCCGTGGCCCAGCGCACCATGCGTTTTTCAAAAAGCGGTGCGAGCGCCGTGTCGAAGAAACTGCGCTGTTCTTCGATTGTGCGCGCTTTCAATATGTCGCGCGGGTCGATCCCGTAGAGTCGCGCCACACGATGGCCCATGCCGATGAAGACGCCGAGCAAGCCGTGGCGATAGAGATCGCGCCAGAAAATGGAAATGCGCTGGCGGCCATTCCATTTGCGCTTTTCCCAATAGGCGCGGCTTTCGCCGTCGAGATGTGGGCGGATGAAGCGCTTGTAGGCGGCAAGATTGGTCTTGTCGTCGGCCTTTCCATAGAAGCGGTAGAACGCGTCGTAGTCAGGCAGGTTCTTGACCGCGGCAAGTTTCAGCCGGTTGAAGGCGACATGGGCCTGATTGAGATCGACCGCCTCCACACGCGCCGGATCGGCGGTCAGGTAGGACATGGCATTGCATCCGCCAGACGCGATGGTGACGATGCGGTGGCCAGGCTCGATAGCCAGAGCCGCCATATCGACCTCGGGGTCTTCCCATATCTGCGGATAGACCAGCCCTTTGAACAGCCACGCAAACAGCCTTTCGGAAAAGCCCGCCCGGGAGAGGGCGCTGTTCTGGGTTACGGCACGCTTGAGAATTGTGTCGGCTTGCTCTGGCATCAAAAGTTCCCCTAATACACGAATCCCGACTTTGATTTTGCAAAGTTAAACATCGTCCAATGACAGGGGCGTGACGAATTAATTGCGGGTTTTTAAACCTGATGGATGCGGCTATACGGCTGTAATACTGTCGCTTTATTACGGTCAGTAAGACTATTTGAGAGAACTTTTTCAAGCTGTTGCCGTTTTCTTGTGTGACGGTCCCAGTCGACAGGATTTCTGTGTCGATGAGTGACCGTAAAGGTGATTGGCCGGACAAACCGGTCACGCACGGAGAAAACAGAGAGAGGCGTTTGGCAATATTGCCATTTAATGCCTGAAACCAGGCCAACGAGCCTGATCTAGGAAGGAGAGCCAACGTGAAGAAGTTTCTGATTGCTTCTGTCGCCGCCGTATCACTTCTCGGCCTTGCAGCTTGCAACGACAAGAAGGACGACACGAGCAACGCACCGGCACCATCCGCGCCGGCAGCGCCTTCGACCAATGACACGACGACGACGCCAGCTCCAGCAACGCCAGCTCCAGCAACTCCGGCACCGGCTACCCCGGCGCCTGGAACAGGGACAGCGCCTGCCAACTAAGGTTGGGAAATCGTGATGCATTTGCAAGCGGGTGGCGATCCGGGCTCCGGGTCGCCATTCGTGCCAATAGGCTTCGGCCGATGGCTTCGGGATGAAAATGAACGTTAAAGCAATCATGTCGGGAAAAGACGGGCATTCTGCGTTTTCCGTGTTTCAACGCAGGCTCGGTTCGGTTATGGCTTTTGTCATGAACCGTAACTTCCTGTTTTCCATCTCCGCGATTGTTCTTGTTGCGCTTGCTGCCTGCGGCAAGGGAGACGACGAGACCGCTGCCACAACCAATGGCGGCGAGCAGGGCGCCGCTGTATCACAGCCCGCCAAGCTGGCAGAAAATGGCAGCACGGAAAAAGGCCCCGATCTGGTCAAGTCGCTCCGTGACAGTTCCGGCGTGGTAAGCCCGGAAGAGAAAGCGGCGGCCATTGAACGCGCGCGCACAAATGCGGTCGCTGCGGCAAAGTCCGTCGGTCAGACGGATCAGCAGGCGCAGGCGGCGGGAGAAGCAGCGGCCACGGTCGCACAGCGCTCCTTCGATGAACGCGAACCCCAGCAATAAGCGTTCGTTGCTGAACATGGTAATAATCTAAGCCAATGTTCTGACATTCTTTCTAAATGTTTGTTTTTTCGACTTTCGCCTGCATGGGCGGTTTTCAGTTCATTCGGAATTCTATAGAAAAGTCCCATGTCGATTTGGGTTCGCATTGGTGAGTTTGTCACGTCCGTGGCGTCGAATGCCATTACTGGCGTTATCGAAGCCGTGCGCACCGTTTTCGAGGGCGATGCCGACACGCGTCGCCGGGTGGCCTTTTCCATCGCGATGATCGCGCTTTCCGCTAAGATGGCGAAGGCCGACGGGGTGGTTACCCAGGATGAAATCCGCGCCTTTCAGGATATATTCGCTGTGCCGAAGGAAGAGACGGCGCATGTCGCGCGTCTCTATGATCTCGCCAAGCAGGACGTCGCAGGCTATGAATCCTATGCGCGCCAGCTTGCCGGATTGTGCAGCGAAGGGCAGACGGATTGTCATTTGCTGGAAGACATCCTCGACGGCCTTTTTCATATCGCCACTGCCGATGGCTATGTGCACGAAAAGGAAATGGCCTTTCTTGCAGGTGTCGCGGATATTTTCGGGTTTGACGAGGTTGCTTTTGATCGTATCGCGATCCGGCATGTCCAGCGTGGCGCTGACGATCCCTATGCCATTCTGGGGCTGGAGCGCGGCGTTTCCTTCGAGGTGGCCCGCAAGCGCTATCGTTCGCTGGTCAAGGAGCATCATCCCGATCGGCTGGTGGCAGAGGGCTTGCCGCTTGAATTCATAACCATTGCCAACAGGCGTCTTGCAGCGATAAACGCTGCCTGGGCGAGCATTGAGAAGAATCTGGAGGCTGCATGAGCAGCGTGCGCGAAATCGAGAGCGAATTGCTGCAGGAACTGGCGCTGGAGCGGCCAGATTTTGTCGGAGCAACGCTCGATCCATCGCCCAATTTCGGTCCGCGCCGCGACGGCAAGGTGCCGGCCTTTCTCATTCTCCATTATACCGGGCTGGCGACTGCCGAAGAGGCTGTGCAGGTTCTGAAATCGCCGGATATGGAAGTTTCTGCGCATTACCTTGTCCATGAAGACGGACGGATCGTGCAGATGGTTTCGGAAAAGGCGCGCGCCTGGCATGCGGGCAAGAGCTACTGGAAGGGCGAAACGGACATCAATTCCGCTTCCATAGGCATCGAAATCGTCAATCCCGGCAATCTCGAAGACTATCCTCCCTTCAAGGATGTGCAGATCGATGCTGTCATCCGCCTCTGCCGCGATATATGCGAGCGTTATGCCATCAAACCGGAAAATGTTCTGGCCCATTCGGATATAGCACCGTCGCGCAAGACCGATCCCGGCCATAACTTTCCGTGGAAGCGGCTCCACGATGCGGGCGTCGGGCACTATATCGAGCCGACATCGATCCGCGGCGGACGGTTTCTGGCTCGTGGCGAAAACGGCCAGCCGGTCGAGGCGTTGCAATCCATGCTGGCACTTTATGGCTATGAGATCGCCATCACGGGTGTCTTCGATGAAGGCACCGAGACCGTGATTAAGGCCTTTCAGCGTCATTTTCGGACACAAAATGTGGACGGGGTGGCCGATGTATCTACCATAGATACCCTCTACAGGCTGATTTTTTCCCTGCAGAATGTTACCGCCTGACCAGGTGTTAGCGGGCAATTTTTCTATTTAGCGTTGTTTCGCATTTTTGTAATGTTTTCAAAAAAATAGATCGATCCAGACCGGTTGTCGGCGATTTCTATAAGCCGCTCCGGCGGCTTTTGCGTGAATCAGGAATATTACAACCTGTAAGACTATTTTACTTTTACAACCAATCTTCGGCTGCATTTGCCCGGCACTTCATCGCTCAATCCCAGCGGACAAGGGCCTGACAACCCATATCGGGCGGGATCAAAAACAGGACTGTCTCTCCCAAGACGGGCGGTCTGACAAAAGAAACGTTCCAAGACGGTAGGTTATGAAAATTAAATTTGTTGTTGTTTGCGCCCTTGTTGGCGCGATGAGTTCGTTTGGCCTGAATCCAGCACTGAGTGCCCCTTCAACTGAACCGACCAACCTCGCAGCTCTCCTCAAGGCACGTCAGCAGAACAAGTCTGCCGAGGCGGAAAAGCCAACCAAAGCGCCGAAGAAGGCATCGGTCGTCAGCCGCCGTGCGGCACCGGCCACAAAGGGTTCGACCGGCAAGCGTTCGCAGTCGAAAGATACGACTGTCCGTAACGCCAAGGGCGGCACCTATTCCAACATCATCAATCGTTATGCATCGACTTATGGCGTGCCTTCCGCACTTGCCCACGCAGTTGTGCGTCACGAAAGCAATTTCCAGCCAAACGTGCGCGGCAAGGCCGGTGAAATCGGCCTCATGCAGATCAAGCTCTCGACCGCACGCGGCCTCGGCTATACGGGTTCCGCCAAGGGCCTCTACGAGCCTTCCACGAATATCCAGTTCGGCATGAAGTATCTGGCTCAGGCGCAGAAGCTTGGCGGCGGAAGCACCTGCGGCACGATCCTGAAGTACAATGCCGGTCATGGTGCAACGCGCATGAACCCGACCTCTGCGAAGTATTGCAGCTCGGTCAAGGCCTATATGCGCGCGCTCTGACGCGAATGCAGATTTACGTCGGCGGTCGCGTAGAGTACAGGCCGCCAGATGTGAACGGAAAGCCGACAGTGGAGACACTGTCGGCTTTTCTGTTTCGGTTGTGTTCAGATTTTTTCAGGAATCCGGTTTCGCTGTTCCGTTATCGTTGCTATATGCGCGCTGTCAGTCGGTCGGGCAGCCGCGCCTGTCATGTGCCGAAAGGCGGCAGGTGAGGAAAGTCCGGGCTCCATGGAAACACGATGCCGGGTAACGCCCGGCGGGGGCGACCCCAGGGAAAGTGCCACAGAAAGCAGACCGCCCCGTCTTCCGTACCGT
>Ga0182737_1001109_pt1 | contig 28695 bp, 22 predicted proteins | sample eDN5th30CBELigOP_FD_128878 | JGI IMG/M metagenome (GOLD analysis project Ga0182737, IMG submission 128878) | Enriched Organic Plus compost microbial communities from Emeryville, California, USA - eDNA 5th pass 30_C BE-Lig OP (version 2) (version 2) ... | reverse complement strand
GCTAGTCGGTCAGACCCGATAGCCGGTCATTCAGGCCCTCCACCCCAACACCTCCACCATACAAGCCGGATCCGCGGCGTCCCCGATTCGGCTACACCCGTTTTCATCACGGGCCGCTCGCGCCCTGCGCGGTGAAACACTGACACCGCACATAGTGTTAAAGCCCAGAGTCGGCGATCCGGTAAAAGCGCGCGGGGTATGGATATTGGTCCTGCACTTCGCCAATCCGCCTGCGGCTGTCCACAGGCTACCCACAGCTCGGGCTACCGCAGTTGATCCATCAAATGAGCCCGTGCGGCCTGGGGATATCTTTGTGAACAACTTGCTGCGGGCATGCCGCAGTGCAATAGCCATGGCGAGCGGGAAATTATTGGCGCGCGCAGAAACAATGCGGCTCGCTGCCGAAAGAGGGACCTAAGCCCCGGAAAATGCACGTAAATCCGGCGCCAAGGCGGTAGTGGGGAAGAGGCTCGGTTGCGATAGGGGATTTGCTATAACTCCATAACCCCATATAGCCCGACTGTGTAAAACCCTGCGGGCCGGGCCCAACCCCGCCAAGCTGGCTGCCGCCGTGGCGGCGCGTCGCCCGACTTTCTCCACAGAGTTATTCCCATAGTTACCCACATACTGCCGCCGCAAGTATTGGCAACGGGACGAGCCTGGGTGAGGGGGCGTGTTGCGCGCTCTGGGCTGACTCGTGCCCCTGGGCGCCATCAGATACAACAACGCCCCGGAGCCATGCAGCTGCGGGGCGTTGTAGCCAGGGCAACCCTGGCTTACGGGAAAAGCGGGATTTCCCGATTTAAAGCGGACGAATATCGGCCGCCTGAGGTCCTTTCGGACCTTCCTTGACTTCGAATTCGACTTCCTGGCCCTCGTTCAGGCTGCGGTAGCCGCGGCCCTGGATAGCCGAGAAGTGCGCGAATACGTCGGTACCGCCGGCGTCCGGCGTGATGAAGCCGAAACCCTTATCGGCGTTGAACCATTTAACCTTGCCCTTCTGAACCATTTGTATAGCGTCCTGGTAATAAAAACGAATGCAAGTGAATCAAGGACGCCGACGCGAAGAGGCCTGTGCAACGCTTGAGTCAACTGCGAAAGTCAGCATACTCACGGATCTTGGACCAGACAAATAGTTGTTTACCCCTATGTGGCTTTTTATCCATGCACGGCCGCGGAAATAAGCGCGTCACCCAGCGCCTGCAGGCGGCCGCATTAGTGGGATACTTACGCGGTTTCCTCGAACCCTTTCCTGCTGCTGCACAGTCATGATCCGATCCAAGTTGCCCGATGTGGGCACGACCATTTTCACCGTCATGAGCCGCCTGGCCATCGAACACCAGGCGATCAACCTGGGGCAGGGCTTCCCCGATTTCGATCCCGACCCGCGCCTGTGCGAATTGGTGTCGCGGGCCATGTCGGCCGGCCACAACCAGTACCCCTACATGCCCGGCGTGGCGCCCCTGCGCCAGGCCATCGCGGAAAAGACTCAGGCGTTGTACGGCCATGCCTACGATCCGGAAACCGAGGTCACGGTAACCAGCGGCGCGACCGAAGCCCTGATGGCCACCGTACTGGCGGCCGTCAATAGCGGCGATGAAGTGGTGGTGATCGAGCCATGCTACGACTCGTACCTGCCGGCCATCCGGCTGGCCGGCGGTACGGCGGTACCGGTGCCCCTGCGGGCGCCCACGCCGCAGGATCCGTATTACCGCATCGACTGGCAGCGCGTGCGCGACGCCATCACGTCCCGCACCCGCCTGCTGATGCTGAACTTCCCGCACAACCCGACGGGCGCCGTACTGGACGACAGCGACCTGGACGCCCTGGAGCAAATCGTGCGCGACACCGGCGTATTGCTGCTGTCGGACGAGGTGTATGAGCACATCGTCTTCGACGGCAAGCCGCACGCCAGCCTGGCGCGGCGCCCGCTGCTGGCCGAGCATGCGTTCGTGATCTCGTCGTTCGGCAAGACCTACCACACCACCGGCTGGAAAGTCGGGTATTGCTGCGCGCCCCGCCAACTGAGCGCCGAGTTGCGCAAGGTGCACCAGTTCATGGTGTTCACGGTGTCTTCGCCCATGCAGTTCGCGCTGGCCGAATTCATGCGTGACCCCAAACCCTACACCGAACTGTCGACGTTCTACCAGGCCAAGCGCGACCGCCTGGCCGCCGGACTGGCCAATACGCGGTTCCGGCCACTGCCCAGCCCCGGCACCTTTTTCATGCTGGCCGATTACAGTGCGATATCGAAACAATCGGAAGCCGACTTTGCCCGCGACCTGACGCTGCAGCACGGGGTAACAGTCATTCCCGTGTCCGCGTTCTACCAGCATCCGGATGCCGAGGCATCCAATCACCACCTGGTGCGATTCTGCTTCGCGAAGAAAGACGCCACCCTGGACGCCGCCATCGAACGCCTGGCGCGCGTGTGACGCGGGCATGAAAAAAGGGCCGGAAGGTAGACACCCTTCCGGCCCTTTTTATTGCGGCAAGTTCAGGCGGCTGCCTTGCGGGCCTGGCGCATCTCGCGCAACTTGCGCAGCGACTGGGGCACGACCACCACGGCCACGGCGGCGATCCACAGGCCCACCGACACCGAGCTGGAATACAGCACCGAGAGTTCGCCGTTGGTGATGGACAGCGCGCGCCGCAGGTTCTGTTCCATCATGTCGCCGAGCACGACACCCAGCACCAAGGGCGCCATGGGCACGCCGAACTTGCGCAGGAAGTACCCGATGGTGCCGATGCCCACCACCATCAGCAGGTCGAACGTGCCCGAATTGATGGCATACACGCCGATGTAGCTGATGCTGAGGATGCCCGGCACCATCAGCCAGCCCGGCACGGACAGCACCTTCGAGAACACCCGCACCATGGGCACGTTCATCACGAACAGCAGCACGTTGGCGATGAACAGCGAGGCGATCAGGCCCCACACCAGTTCGGGCTTGGTGTCGAACAGCACCGGCCCCGGCGTGATGTTGTACAGCGTCAGGGCGCCCATCATCACCGCGGTGGTGCCCGAGCCCGGCACGCCCAGCGTCAGCATGGGCACGAACGAACCGATGGCCGACGCCGTGGCGGCCGACTCGGGCGCCACCAGGCCGCGCATGTCGCCCTTGCCGAACTTGGCGTTGGGGTCCTTGTTTTCGATGATGCGCTTTTCCTGCGAATAGGCCACCGCCGCGGCCACGCTGGCCCCGGCGCCGGGCAGCACGCCCACGCCGAACCCGACCAGCGAACTGCGCACGATGCTCCACCAGGTGAACGCCAGTTCTTTCAGGTTGAACAGCTTGCGGCCGCTGGGCTTGACTTCGACGCTGTGGCCGGCGACCACTTTTTCGAGCATTTCCAGCATTTCGGCCACGGCGAACAGGGCAATCACCACCACCACGAAATCGATGCCGTCCGACAGGTGCACGGAATCGAAGGTGTAGCGGTACACGCCCGAATTCGAATCGACCCCGATCACCGAAATGCCCAGGCCGATCATGGCGGCCAGCACGCCCTTGATGGGCTGCTTGCCCAGCAGGCTGGTCAGGCAGCAGAAGGCGAAGACCATCAGCACGAAGTATTCGGCGGGGCCGAACGCCAGGGCCCATTTCGCCAGCAAGGGCGCCAGCAGAATGATGCCGGTAACCGACACGATGGCGCCGAAGAACGCCGAACACGCCGACAGCGACAGCGCCACGTTGGCCAGGCCTTGGCGCGCCAGGGGATAGCCGTCCAGCGTGGTCATGATGGCGCTGGCTTCGCCCGGCACGTTCAGCAGGATGGAGGTGATGCGTCCCCCATATTCTGCGCCGACGTAGACGGCGGCCAGCAGGATCAGCGCGGTTTCCGGGGGCAGGTTCATGGCGAAAGCGATGGGAATCAGCATCGCCACGCCGTTGATGGGGCCCAGGCCGGGCAGCACGCCGACCATGGTGCCGATGAAAGAGCCGATCGCGGCGACCAGCAGGTTGGTCAGCGAGAATGCGACGCCGAAACCAATGGACAGATGATCCAGGATGCCATTCATAGCAGGTCTCCCAGCAGGCCGGCAGGCAGCACCACGTCCAGCGCCTTGTCGAACAACAGAAAGAAGAAAACGCCCATGATGACGCCGCCCAGCGCGCACTTGAGCCAGGTGCCGCCGAACAGGCGCCCCACGAAAATCGTCATCAGGGCCGTGGCGATGATGAAGCCCAGCCACTGGAACAGGAATGCATAGCCGGCGGCGATCAGCACCATCAGCGCGATGCGCGAGTTCGCCCCCGGCGAATTCGCCTCGATGGCATTGCCGCCCTTGATGGCCAGGCGCAGCCCGCACAGGCCGATGATCAGCGCCACCAGCATCGGGAAGGCGCGCGGCCCCACGGGCTCGTAGGCGAAAGGAGCTTCGATGTCCCATCCCGCCCACGTCATGAAGGCGGCCAGGATCAGGGCGAAAATGCCCAGGGTTCGATCATTCATGATCCAGTGTCCAGAAATCGGAAGGCGGCCGCCGGCGCGATGCGCGCAAGCGCGGCGGCACGGAACGGAGGCGGCAGTGCGCCGCCCCGTGCCTGCTTGTGATTACTTCTTGATCAGGCCGAAGCTGTCGGCCAGTTCGCGGTACATCTTCACGCGTTCCTTGACGTAGGCGTCGAGTTCGGCGCCGGTCTTGTTGAACGGGAACAGGCCCTGCTGCTCGCGCAGCTTGGCGTATTCCGGCGATGCCATGGTCTTGTTGAACGCGTCGACCCAGAATTGGTAGTCTTTGTCGGACACCTTGGGACCCACGTAGAAGCCGCGGATGATGGGCCAGTCGATGTCGTAGCCCTGTTCCTTCGCGGTGGGCACCGAATTCAGCTTGCCGGGCAGGCGCTCGTTGTTGAACACCGCCAGCACGCGGATGGGCGCGCCGCCTTCCAGCATGGTGAAGGCCTCGGCCGCGTCGCCCATGTAGGCCTGGATATGGCCGCCGCGCAACGCCGTGACGGCTTCGCCGCCGCCTTCGAACGCCACGAAGCGCATCTTGCGGAAGTCGACGCCGGCCGCCTTGGCGGTCAGCGCGGCTTTCATCCAGTCCTGGCTGCCGACGGTGCCGCCGGCGCCCAGCACGATCTTGGTGGGATCCTTCTTGAAGGCTTCCATCAGGCTCTTCAGGTCGGTGTACGGCGAATCGTTGCGCACCACGGCCACGCCGTAGTCGGTGCCGATGCCGGCCAGCCAGCGCACGTCGTCGACGTTGTACTTGCCGAACTTGCCCTGGGCCAGGTTCAGCAGCGAACCGCCCGAGAATGCCACGATGGTGCCGGGTTCGTCGGGATGCTGGGCCACCACGTTGTTGTACGCCACCGCGCCGATGCCGCCCGGCATGTAGATGATGCGCATGGGCGTTTCCAGGGCGCCGCTTTGCTTCAGGCCCTCGGTGGCCAGCCGGCAGGTCAGGTCGAAGCCGCCGCCGGGCTGGGCCGGTGCGATGCACTCGGGCCGGCGGGGTTCGTCGGCCGCGTGAGCGGCCATGCCCAGGGACAGCGCACATGCGCCAATAACCGCCGCCAGGCGGGCTTTCAGGAAGGATTGCATCTTGCGGTCTCCGTGAATCGCTTTTTAGATGTCGTCGTCAGCGGGCCACCCCCGATACCACCGGACCATGGCCAACGGATCAGAACCGTACTCAATGCAGGCTTTCCGGAACCTTTCAAATTCCCGCAATTTCATGCCGCATTGCAGCATTCGGGAACGAACCTAGGGTAAACACCAATGCGGCGCGCAGCCCCGGCAGGGGCGCCCGGTTTTCCAGCACCATCTTGCCGCCGTGGATTTCGACAATGGTGCCGACAATGGCCAGGCCCAGGCCGGCGCCCGGCTTGTTCTTGCCCGCCGCGCCCCGGCGGAACCGCACGCTGGCCCGGGCGATATCTTCGGCCGACATGCCAGGCCCGCTGTCTTCCACGGTGACCCGGGCATAGCGTTCGTCGGCGTAGACCCGCACCGTCACCTGGCTGGCCGGCGCAGTATAGCGAATGGCATTGTCGACCAGGTTGCTGAGCGCTTCGCGCAGCAGCCATTCGACCCCCTGGATGCGCACCGGCAGGCTGGACGCCTCGAGCCCCAGGTCCAGCTGGCGGGCACGCGCGGCCGGCAGCAAGGTGCGAATCACGCCCTGCGCCATGTCGGCCAGGTCGACCGGTTCGGGCGCCAGGCCGCCCTCAGCCATGGAGGCGTCTTTCGCGCGCGCCAGGGCCAGCATCTGGTTGGTGGTGCGCACCGCGCGGTCCAGCCCTTCCTGCATGGCCAGCAGCACGGCATGGACTTCGGCGGGGTCGGATTCGCGCAGCGCGTACGCCGTCTGGGTGCGCAATATCGACAGCGGCGTGCGCAACTGGTGCGAGGCATCGTCCAGGAACTGGCGCTGCAGCCTCGCCTGGGCCGCAAAACGGGCCATGTGCAGGTTAATCGCGTCGACCAGGGGTACGACCTCACCCGGGATGTCCGGCGCGTCTACGGGGCTGAGATCGTCTGTGGACCGCCCTTCGACCTCTTGGCGCAACCGCTCGAGCGGGCGCACCGCCATGAAGACGCTCCAGACCACCACCAGGATGACGATCAGGATCACCACCACATCGCGCTCGAGCGCCCGCAGCAGGGCCCGGTTGAGGAAGTCCTGGCGCGATTCCAGGGTTTCGGCCACCTGCACGATCACCCGGCCGCCGACGTTGTTGTACAGCGGCGGATCCATCGGGCGGGCCAGCGCGGCCACGCGCAGCGGCACTCCCTGGTATTCGGCATAGAAAAACTGCGGCTGGCCGGACACCAGGGGCTTGTCCGGCAGCGGCAGGCCGGGGCTGCCGATCTCGGCCAGGCCGTCTTCAGTGGCCACGCGGTAGTACACACTGCCATTGGCGGTCAGCTCGAAGAACTCGAGCATCAGGTAGGGCTGTTCCATGGCCAGGCCGCCGCTGGCTGTGGATATGTTGTGGTCGATGGAACGCAGGGCTCCGGAGAGCGACCGGTCGTAGGCCAGGTCGACCTGGTTGCGCAACTGGTGGTTCGACAACCACAGCGCCACCAGCATGATGCACACCAGCGCCGGGATCAGCCACCACAGCAGCAGCGACTTCAGCTTGCGGTGATGCGCATGGCGACCCCAACGGCCGATCCTAGTTTTCAACAACGGCCTCCAGGCAGTAGCCCATGCCGCGCAGCGTGACGATCTGCACGCCGGTATCGGCGAGCTTCTTGCGCAGGCGGTGGACAAGGACTTCGATGGCTTCCAGGTTGATGTCGGAGTCGTCCGTCTGGATGCGGTCGAGGATCTGCTGCTTGTTGATGGGTTCGCCGCTGCGCTGGATCAGCACCCGCAAGACGGCGTGTTCGCGGGGCGAGAGCTGCAGCGGCTGGCCGCGCACGGTGAAACGCTGCGCCGACGTATCCAGCACCAGGCTGCCCAGGGCCAGCCGCGGATGTTCGCGCCCGCGGCTGCGCCGGATCAGCGCCGTCAGGCGGGCTTCCAGTTCTTCCAGCACGAACGGCTTGGGCAGGAAATCGTCGGCGCCCTCGTGCAGGGTGCCCACCCGTTCGGCCAGCGAATCGCGCGCGGTCAGCACCAGCACCGGCGTGCGGTCGTCGCGGGCGCGGATCTTCGACAACAAAGTGTGGCCGTCCATGCCCGGCAGGCCCAGGTCCAGGATCACCGCGTCGAATTCCTCGATGGCCAGCCGCCGTTCGGCCAGCAAGCCGTCGTCGGCCCATTCGACCACGAACCCGGCATGGCGCGCCAGGCTGCGGGACAACCATCGCGCCAGTTCGGCTTCGTCTTCTATGAGCAGGATGCGCATGACGGGGTTCTGGATGGGGGAAGTGCGTGCTGATAGGGCATGAATGTTTTATCTCTTCTTTTCTTCTTTATATAAAGACTAATGATTAATAAGGCCTGTGGACAACTGCATCAACTCGAAAAAGCCATTTTATTTCATGCGCTTGCGGCGGTTTTTGGCTGTGCAGGACTTCTGTGTGGCGTGCGGGACCAAGTTGGACAACTTTTTGGGGCCATGGAAAAGCACGGGCTTGTTCATCTTGGGTCCACATGCTGTGCACAGTCCCGCTTCCTAGAGGTTATCCACAGGCGCTTCCGGTGGAGTATGGGGGCTTAAACCAAGGGAGTGAATACTTACTTCCAGGCTGGAATTCGGCCGCAAGAATCCGGGTCCTTGCGCTCGAATTCTGGACTACAGTGAAGGCCATGCAGCCATTTTGCCCCGGATTGCCATGAAACCTTCATCGTCGAGTTCTGCCAGCTACCAGACGGACGACGCACGCTGGGAAGCCGTGCGCACCCGCGATGCCGCCGCCGATGGCCACTTTGTCTACGCGGTGCGCACGACTGGCGTGTACTGCCGACCCAGCGGGTCCGCCCGGTTGCCGCGCCGGGAGAACGTCGAGTTTTTCGATACCCCGCGAGAGGCCGAGGCCGCCGGATACCGGCCCAGCCAGCGGGCGGCGGCGGACCGGACGGTATCGGCCAGCCGCCGCGCCACCCTGGTCGAGCAGGCTTGCCGGCGGATCGAAAGCGCCGACACCCCGCCCAGCCTGCAAGCCCTGGCCAGCCAGGCCGGCATGAGCCCGTTTCATTTCCATCGGCTGTTCAAGGCCGAAACCGGGCTGACCCCCAAGGCTTACGCGAATGCCTACCGCGCCCACCGGGTGCGGGTCGAACTGGGAGAATCGGACACGATTACCCAGGCTATCTACGACGCCGGGTTCAATTCGAACAGCCGCTTCTACGAGGCATCCACTGCGATGCTGGGCATGCGCCCGCGCGACTACAAGGCAGGTGGAAGCAATGCCGACATACGTTTTGCCGTAGGTGAATGCTCACTTGGCAGCATTCTGGTGGCACGCAGCCAGCGCGGCATCTGCGCCATCTGGCTGGGCGACGATCCCGACCAACTGGTGCGGGACCTGCAGGACCGCTTTCCCCATGCCCGGCTCAGTGGCGGCGACCCGGACTTCGAGCAATGGGTGGCGCAGGTCGTGGGGTTCGTGGAAGCGCCCTCGCTGGGGCTGAACCTGCCGCTGGACGTGCGCGGCACGGCTTTCCAGCAGCGCGTCTGGCAGGCGCTGCGCGATATCGCCCTGGGCGCGACCGCCAGTTATGCCGATATCGCCCACCGCATCGGCGCGCCGACGGCCGTGCGCGCGGTGGCGCAGGCCTGCGGCGCCAATTTGCTGGCGGTGGCCATTCCGTGCCACCGCATCATCCGGCGCGACGGCGACCTGTCCGGCTATCGATGGGGCGCGGAACGCAAGCGCGAATTGCTGCGGCGCGAAGCCACGGCGCCAACCCGCGCGGCCACCGACGTCGACGCCCCGGATTCAACCGGCAAAGCCGCCCTGGTCTAGGAACGCCTGTTCTTCCGGCGTGGTGTCGCGCCCCAGCAAGAGGTTGCGATGCGGGAAGCGCCCGAAGCGCTCCACGATGCGCTGATGGTCTTCGGCGTGATACAGCCAGGGGCGCCCCAGGGGGCGATGCAGCGCCACCGACTGGCGCTGGTCGTCGCGGTCTTCCGAGTGCGACAGCGGCAGGTAGCAGAAGACGCGCATGCCGGCCTCGATCTCGCTGTCGTGTCCGGCCTGGATCAGGCGGCGGGCGTAGTAGCGCGCCAGGGGGTCGGTGGCGTACATGTGCCCGGTACCCCGAAAGGCATTGCGGGGAAACTGATCCAGCAACAGCAGCAGGGCCAGCCCGCTGTAGGCGCTGTTTTCCCAGGCGTCGCATTCGCGCCGCGCGGCGGCCAGGTGCAGGGCCATGAAGCGGTCGCGGAATTCGCGATCGAAGGCCTCGTCTTTGCGGAACCAGCGGTCGGGGCCGGCTTCGCGCCAGAAATCCACCACGGTTTGCCAGTCAGTGTGCGTGCTCGTCACGTATGAGTCCTTGCGCAGTAAGTCCAGGGCAGTTGCCGCACCCAGGATAGCCGGCCGCCGCCGCACGGACTAGTCACATTGCCGCCGCCGGGCAGGTCTGTCGGCGAATGGTCGCGCGCCGGGCGCGTGCGTATCTTGGATGCCATGTCCAACAACGACATGAGCAAGCCCATCATGGCACATCAACCGTCGGCGGGAACCGCGACCCGCGTCTTGATCTCGAGCACTTTCGCTTTCACGATCTGCTTCGCGGTATGGATGATCTTCGCCGTACTCGGCATTCCCATCAAGAGCCAGCTTGGCCTGTCCGAAACGGAATTCGGCCTGCTGGCGGCCATGCCGGTGCTCAGCGGGTCGCTGGTGCGCGTGCCGCTGGGCATCTGGACCGACCGCTACGGCGGGCGCATGGTGTTTTTCGTGCTGATGCTGGTATCGGTACCGGCCGTCTGGCTGCTGGCGTATGCCACCGAGTACTGGCAATTCCTGCTGCTGGGTTTGTTCGTCGGGCTGGCCGGCGGGTCGTTCTCGGTGGGTACGCCGTATGTGGCGCGGTGGTTTCCGCGCAATCGGCAAGGGCTGGCCATGGGCGTGTTCGGCGCCGGCAATTCCGGGTCGGCCCTGACCAAGTTCGTGGCACCCGCCCTGATCGCCGCCGCCGGCGGCGCCTGGGTGATCGTGCCCAAGGTCTACGCGGTGGCGTTGCTGGTAACGGCCGTGCTGTTCTGGATGTTCTCGGCCACCAACCCGGCGCACAACGTGCGCGGCGGGGCCAGCCTGCCGGCCCAGCTGGCCATGCTGCGCGATCCGCGCGTATGGCGCTATTGCCAGTACTACTCGGTGGTGTTCGGCGGCTATGTGGCGCTGGCCCTGTGGATGACCAAGTACTACGTGGGCGAGTACGGTTTCGACATGAAGCTGGCCGCGCTGCTGGCGGCCTGCTTCTCGTTGCCGGGCGGCGTGTTGCGCGCGATGGGCGGCTGGATCTCGGACAAGTACGGCGCTCATCGCACCACCTGGTGGGTGATGTGGGTGTGCTGGGTCGCGTTCTTCATTCTCAGCTATCCGCAAACGCACTTCATCGTGCAGACCGACACCGGCCCGCGTGAATTCTCGCTGGCGCTGGGCCCCACGGCCTTCACCATCCTGCTGTTCGTGGTCGGCATCGCCATGGCGATCGGCAAGGCCTCGGTCTTCAAGTTCATCTCGGACGAATTCGGCGAAAACATCGGTGCCGTGTCCGGCATCGTCGGGCTGGCCGGCGGCCTGGGCGGGTTCGTGCTGCCCATCCTGTTCGGCGCGCTGCTCGACCTGACGGGCATCCGTTCCAGCGCGTTCATGCTGATGTACGGCACGGTGTGCGTATCGCTGGTGTGGATGCACTACAGCTTCCGTCCGGAACGGGGCCGCGCGGCCCTGAGCCCGGCCTGATTCCCGGGCACGGCCCATCCCTTTTTCACCGCGAGCACATCATGTCCAGCAGCTACGTACTGACCCGCTGGGAACCGGAAAACCAGCATTTCTGGCGCAGTTCCGGCGCCCGCATCGCCAATCGCAATTTGTGGATATCCATCCCCGCGCTGAGCCTGGCATTCGCCATCTGGATGCTATGGAGCGTGGTGGTGGTCAATCTCGAGAACGCCGGTTTCCAGTTGTCGAAGAACCAGATGTTCTGGCTGACGGCCCTGCCCGCCCTGTCGGGCGCCACCTTGCGCATTTTCTATTCGTTCCTGGTGCCGGTATTCGGCGGCCGCCGCTGGACGGCGATCTCGACCGCCACCCTGTTGATTCCGGCGCTGGGCATGGGTTTCGCGTTGCAAGACCCCACCACGTCTTATCCCACGTTGCTGGCGCTGGCCCTGCTGTGCGGCTTCGGCGGCGGGAACTTCAGTTCCAGCATGGCCAACATCAGCTTCTTCTTCCCGAAAGAAAAGAAGGGCTTCGCCACCGGCATGAATGCCGGCATCGGCAACCTGGGCGTATCGCTGGTGCAGTTCGTGGTGCCGGTCATCATCTCGATGGGTGTGCTGGGCACGTTGGGCGGCGATCCGCAACGCTTCGTGGTCGACGGTGTCGAACACCGTATCTGGCTGCAGAACGCCGGCTTCATCTGGGTGCCCATCATCCTGGCGTCTTCGCTGGCCGCGTGGTTCGGCATGAACGACATCGCCGACGCCCGCGCCTCGTTCGCCGACCAGGCGGTGATATTCAAGCGCAAGCACAACTGGCTCATGTGCTGGCTGTATGTCGGCACCTTCGGCTCGTTCATCGGTTTCTCCGCCGGCTTCGCCATGCTGACCAAGGCGCTCTTTCCCGAGATCAACCCGGTGACGTATGCATTCCTGGGCCCGCTGGTCGGCTCGCTGACGCGGCCGCTGGGCGGCTGGATCTCGGACAAGATCGGCGGCGCGCGGCTGACCCTGCTGGTGTTCGCCGCCATGATCGCCGCGGTGGCGGGCGTGCTGGCCTACGTGCCCACGGCGGACAGCGCGGGCAACTTCCAGGGCTTCCTGCTGATGTTCATCGTGCTGTTCGCCCTGACGGGCCTGGGCAACGGCTCGACCTTCCGCATGATCCCGGTGATCTTCCTGCACGAGCGTACCCATGCCGCGCGCGGCCGCGGCGCGCAGGCCGAAAGGCAGGCCCTGATCGATGCCGGCAAGGAATCGGCCGCGGTACTGGGCTTTTCCGGTGCGATCGGCGCCTACGGCGGCTTCTTCATCCCGCGCAGCTTCGGCACGTCGCTCGAACTGACGGGCAGCGTCAGCGCGGCCCTGTATTGCTTCATCACGTACTACGTCAGCTGCCTGTGCATTACCTGGTGGTACTACGCGCGCCGCAACGCGCCGGTGCCCTGCTGATCGGCGTGACTAGTCACTTCGGCGCAGAAGAACTAGTGCGCCTGGCGCGGCGGCCCTCTACCAGCGATGAATGGTGAGCCGCGCCGCGCCTCAATACAGTAGATCTTGCACCGCGCCGGCATCGTCGGCGTACACGGAGAAAAGAATGAGTCATTTCCTGGACCGGCTGAAGTTCATGTCGCGGGTGAAGTCCACCTTCGCCGACGGCCATGGCGAAGTCGTCAACGAAGACCGCACCTGGGAAAACGCCTACCGCGGTCGCTGGCAGCACGACAAGGTGGTGCGTTCCACGCACGGCGTGAACTGCACCGGCTCTTGTTCATGGAAGGTCTACGTCAAGAACGGCCTGATCACCTGGGAAACCCAGCAGACCGACTACCCCCGCACCCGCCCCGACCTGCCCAACCACGAACCGCGCGGCTGTCCGCGCGGCGCGTCGTACAGCTGGTACGTGTATTCGGCGCAGCGGGTCAAGTATCCGATGATCCGCGGCCGCCTAATGGAAATGTGGCGCGAGGCGCGCCAGACGCTGGACCCGATCGCCGCCTGGGAATCGATCAGCCAGGATCCGGCCAAGGCCAGCCGCTACAAGTCGGTGCGAGGCCTGGGCGGCTTCGTGCGGGCCGACTGGGACACGGCCACCGAGATCATCGCCGCGGCCAACGCCTACACCATCAAGCGCTACGGCCCGGACCGCCTGGTGGGGTTCTCGCCGATTCCCGCGATGTCCATGGTCAGCTACGCGGCGGGGGCGCGCTACCTGAGCCTGCTGGGCGGCGCCTGCCTGAGCTTCTACGACTGGTACTGCGACCTGCCGCCGGCCAGCCCGCAAGTATGGGGCGAGCAAACCGACGTGCCCGAATCGGCCGACTGGTACAACTCGACCTACCTGATGGTGTGGGGGTCCAATGTTCCCCAGACGCGCACACCCGATGCGCACTTCTATACCGAAGTCCGCTACAAGGGCACCAAGACGGTGGCCGTGTCCAGCGACTTCGGCGAAATGGTCAAGTTCGGCGACATCTGGCTGGCGCCCAAGCAGGGCACCGACGCCGCGCTGGCGCTGGCGATGGGCCACGTGATCCTGAAGGAATTCCACCACCACAACGCGTCGGACTACTTCCGCGACTACGCCAAGCGCTACACCGACATGCCCATGCTGGTGCAGTTGAAGGAACGCGACGGCTGCCTGGTGCCCGATCATTTCCTGCGCGCGTCGCAACTGGTGGGCGCGCTGGGCCAGCACAACAACCCGGACTGGAAAACCCTGGTCGTCGATGCGTCGTCCGGCGAACTGGTCGCGCCCAACGGCAGCATCGGCTTTCGCTGGGGCGAGGCGGCCGTCGACAACGGGGCCAAGGTGGGGCGCTGGAACCTCGAATCCCACGACGGCGGCAGCGGCCGCCAGATCGACCCCCTGCTCAGCCTGATCGACAGCCGCGATGCGGTGGTGGGCGTGGGCTTTCCCTACTTCGGCGGCGAGCATGGCAGCGTGCTGGTGCGCAATGTGCCGGTGCGGCACATCACCCTGGCCGACGGCAGCCAGGCCTGCGTGGCTACCGTGTACGACCTGCAGATGGCCAGCTATGGCGTCGACCGCGGCCTGGGCGGCGCCAATGTGGCAGCCTCGTACGACGACGACGTGCCCTATACCCCGGCCTGGCAGGAAAAGCACACCACCGTGCCGCGCCACCTGGTCGTGCAGGTGGCGCGCGAGTTCGCGCAGAACGCGCACGATACCCAGGGCAAGTCCATGGTGATCGTGGGCGCCGCGCTGAACCACTGGTACCACATGGACATGACCTACCGCGGCATCATCAACCTGTTGATGATGTGCGGCTGCGTGGGCAAGAGCGGCGGCGGCTGGGCGCACTACGTGGGCCAGGAAAAGTTGCGCCCGCAGTTCGGCTGGGCGCCGCTGGCATTCGCGGCCGACTGGTCGCGCCCGCCGCGGCACATGAACGGCACGTCGTTCTTCTACGCGCACACCAGCCAGTGGCGGCACGAAAAACTGCCGGTGGCCGATATCCTGGGCCCCACCGCCGACGCGGCGCGCTACGACGGCCTGGCCATGATCGACCTGAACGCCAAGTCCGAACGCCTGGGCTGGCTGCCGTCGGCGCCGCAGTTGGAAACCAATCCGCTGGACGTGGTGGCGCAGGCCGAAGCGGCCGGCCAGGACCCGGTGGCCTATGCGGCCGCGCGCCTGCAGAGCGGCCAGTTGAACCTGAGCTGCGACGATCCCGACAACCCGGCCAACTTCCCGCGCAACATGTTCGTGTGGCGGTCCAACATCCTGGGCTCCAGCGGCAAGGGCCACGAGTACTTCCTGAAGTACTTGCTGGGCACCCAGAATGCCGTGTTCGGCGACGAGGCCGACGCCATCAAGCCGGCCCAGGTGCGCTACCGCGAAGAGGCCGCCGAAGGCAAGCTCGACCTGTTGACGGTGCTGGACTTCCGCATGAGCACCACCTGCCTGTACGGCGACATCGTGCTGCCCACCGCCACGTGGTACGAGAAAGACGACCTCAACACGTCGGACATGCATCCCTTCATCCATCCGCTGTCCGAGGCCGTGCAGCCGCTGTGGGAAAGCAAGACCGACTGGGAAATCTACAAGCTGCTGGCGCGCAAGTTCAGCGAGATCGGCGGCCCCTACCTGGGCAAGCGCAAGGACCTGGTGCTGACCCCGCTATTGCACGACACCCCGGGCGAGCTGGGCCAGGCGTTCGAACCCAGGGACTGGAAACTGGGCGAATGCGACCTGGTGCCGGGCAAGACGGCGCCGTCGATGACCGTGGTCGAGCGCGACTACCACGACATCTATCGCAAGTTCACTTCAGTGGGGCCGCTGCTGGACAAGCTGGGCAATGGCGGCAAGGGCATCACCTGGAACACGCAGCACGAAGTGCATGAACTGGGCGAACTGAACCGCCGCGTCGACGAGGCCGGCGTCAGCGCGGGCCGCCCGCGCCTGGACACGGCCATCGACGCGGCCGAGATGATCCTGACCTTCGCGCCCGAGACCAACGGCCACGTGTCCGTCAAGGCATGGGAAGCGCTGGGCAAGATCACCGGCCGCGACCACACCCACCTGGCGGTCGGACGCGAACACGACAAGATCCGCTTCCGCGACATCCAGGTGCAGCCCCGCAAGATCATTTCCGCGCCCACCTGGTCCGGCCTGGAAAGCGAGGAAGTCAGCTACAACGCCGGCTACACCAACGTGCACGAACTGATTCCCTGGCGCACCCTGACGGGCCGCCAGCAGTTCTACCAGGACCATCGCTGGATGCTGGATTTCGGCGAAGGGTTCTGCGCGTACAAGCCGCCCATCGATACGCGCACCATCGCGCCCATGCTGGGCCGCTATCCCAACGGCGAACACGAGCTGGTGCTGAACTGGATCACGCCTCACCAGAAATGGGGCATCCACAGCACCTATTCCGACAACCTGCGCATGCTGACGCTGAGCCGCGGCGGGCCGCACGTCTGGGTATCCGAAACCGAGGCCAAGCAGGCCGGCCTGGTCGACAACGACTGGGTCGAGGTCTTCAACGTCAACGGCACGCTGACGGCGCGCGTGGTCGTCAGCCAGCGCGTACCGGTGGGCATGTGCCTGATGTACCACGCGCAGGAAAAAATCATCAACGTGCCCGGCGCCGAAACCAGCGGCATGCGCGGCGGCATCCACAACTCGGTGACGCGCGCGGTGCTCAAGCCCACCCATATGATCGGCGGCTACGCGCAGCAGGCCTACGGCTTCAACTATTACGGCACCGTGGGCAGCAACCGCGACGAATACGTGGTGGTGCGCAAGATGAAGAGGGTGGACTGGATGGAAGGCCCGCTGGGCCAAACGCAGCTCGAGGAAGGAAGCGCAAAATGAAGATCCGTGCCCAAGTCGGTATGGTGCTGAACCTGGACAAGTGCATCGGCTGCCATACCTGCTCGATTACCTGCAAGAATGTCTGGACCAGCCGCGACGGCGTCGAATATGCCTGGTTCAACAACGTCGAGACCAAGCCCGGCGTCGGCTACCCCAAGGAATGGGAGAACCAGTCGCGCTGGAACGGCGGCTGGACGCGCACCGCGGCCGGCAGGCTGGAACCGCGCCAGGGCGGCAAGCTGAAGATCCTGGCCAACCTGTTCGCCAATCCCAACCTGCCCGCCATCGACGACTACTACGAGCCGTTCACCTACGACTACGAACACCTGCAGAAGGCGCCCCTGAGCCAGACCCCGCCCACCGCGCGCCCGATCTCGGTGCTGACCGGCCAGAAAATGGACAAGATCCATTGGGGCCCCAACTGGGAAGACGACCTGGGCGGCGAATTCAGCGCGCGCAGCCGCGATGCGCTGTTCGAGGGCGTGCAGAAAGAGATGTACTCGACTTTCGAGAACACCTTCATGATGTACTTGCCGCGCCTGTGCGAGCACTGCCTGAATCCGGCCTGCGTGGCCAGTTGCCCGTCGGGCTCGATCTACAAGCGCGAAGACGACGGCATCGTGCTGGTCGACCAGGACAAGTGCCGCGGCTGGCGCATGTGCATCTCGGGCTGCCCCTACAAGAAGGTGTACTACAACTGGCAAAGCGGCAAGGCCGAGAAATGCACCTTCTGCTATCCGCGCATCGAGGCCGGCCAGCCCACCGTCTGTTCCGAGACCTGCGTGGGGCGCATCCGCTACCTGGGCGTGCTGCTGTACGACGCCGACCGCATCGAGTCGGCCGCCGCCAGCGCCAGCGAACAGGACCTGTACCAGGCGCAGCTGGACGTCTTCCTGGACCCGCATTCGCCCGAGGTCATCGCCGAAGCGCGCCGCCAGGGCATCCCGGATTCGTGGCTGGATGCGGCGCGCCGTTCGCCGGTGTACAAGATGGCGTGCGAATGGAAAATCGCCTTTCCGCTGCACCCCGAATACCGCACCCTGCCGATGGTGTGGTACATCCCGCCGCTGTCGCCGATCCAGTCGGCCGCCGAGGCCGGCCACATGCATCACAAGACGGTGGGCAAGGCCGGCGTCATTCCCGACGTGTCCACGCTGCGCATCCCCATGCGCTACCTGGCCAACCTGCTGACGGCCGGCGACGAGGCGCCGGTGCTGCGGGCCCTGGAGCGCCTGCTGGCCATGCGCGCCTACATGCGCGCCCAGTCGGTGCACGGCGAACGCGACGACCAGATCCTGGCCGACGTCGGGCTGGACCCCGCCACGGTACAGGACATGTACCGCATCCTGGCCATCGCCAACTACGAAGACCGCTTCGTGGTGCCCTCCAGCCACAAGGAAATGGTGGAAGACAGTTTCAACGACAAGGGCAGTTGCGGCTTCACGTTCGGCAACGGGTGCTCGGGCGGCGTGTCCGACGGCGCCCTGTTCGGCAAGAAACCGCGCGGCAGCGAGATCTTCATCGAGATGCCCAAGTCGCGCAAGAAAGCCGCCCTGGCCTGACCCGGAGCCCCATCATGAGCCTATACCGCATTCTTTCCGCGCTGCTGGCCTACCCCGAGCGGGACCTGCAAGACGCCCTGCCCGAGATCGACGACGCGCTGGATGCCTATCCCGAAGCGCAAGACCAGCTGTCGCCCCTGACCGACTTCCTGAAAACCCACAGCTTGATCGAACTGCAGGAAAACTACGTCGCCACGTTCGATCGCAACCCGTCGCATTCGCTGCACCTGTTCGAGCATGTGCATGGCGAAAGCCGCGACCGCGGCCAGGCCATGGTGGACCTGCTGCAGGAATACCGCCGCCACGGGTTCGAGCCCGGCGCGGCCGAACTGCCCGACCACGTGCCGCTGTTCCTGGAATTGCTGGGCCTGATCGACCCCGCCCAGGCCGGCTTGTTGCTGGACGAGGCCATCCATGTGCTGGCCGCCATCGGCGCCCGCCTGGCGCGCGGCGGCAGCCCGTATTCGACGGTCTTCGCGGTATTGCGCGGCATGACCGAGGTGGTGCCGCGCGAGCAGACCGACCCGCCGGTGCGCGACATGGACGACGCCATGCAGGCATACGGCGTGGGGCCGGATGGCGTCGAGCCGCTGCTGCCGCATGCGTCGGCGGGCACGCACGTCGTGCATTTCCATCCCCGTGCGTCCAGCGTCCAACCCCAAGGCCGGGAGGGCCTGCAATGAACACCGTGCATCAGTTCGTCTTCGGCATCTATCCCTACATTGCCCTGAGCATTTTCCTGCTCGGCAGCCTGGCGCGCTTCGAGCGCGAGCAGTACACCTGGAAGAGCGACAGTTCGCAGTTGCTGTACCGGGGCCAGCTGCGCCTGGGCAACATCCTGTTCCACGTCGGCATCCTGGGGCTGTTCTTCGGGCACCTGGTGGGCCTGCTGACGCCGGTGGTGGTGTGGGACACGCTGGGCGTGTCGCACACCGTCAAGCAGGCTGTCGCCATGATCGCCGGCGGCGTGATGGGCGGGCTGTGCCTGGCCGGCCTGCTGATCCTGTTGCACCGCCGCCTGACGCACCCGCGCATCGCCAAGGCCACCCGCACGGGCGACAAGGTGCTGCTGCTGTGGTTGCTGGCCACCCTGCTGCTGGGGTTGTCGACCATCGTCGTGTCGGCCGGCCACATGGACGGCCACATGATGGTGCAGTTCATGACGTGGGCCCAGCATATCGTCACCTTCCAGGGCGACGCGGCCGGCCATATCGCCGATGCGCCCGCGTTGTTCAAGGCGCACCTGTTCATGGGCCTGACGCTGTTCGTCATCTTCCCGTTCACGCGCCTGGTGCATGTCTGGAGCGGCTTCGCGTCGGTGGGCTACCTGGGCCGCGCGTGGCAACTGGTGCGCCCGCGCTGAATCATGCGCCGCCGGTCCGCCGGCGGCAACAGGAGCCAACATGCCCGTCATCGTCAACGGCGTCGAACTCAGCGATGCCGACCTGGAACAAGAGCTTGCCCACCATGCCGACGCCGCCAACCCGCAGCGGCGCGCCATCACGGCCCTGGTGCTGCGCAGGGTGATGCTGGACGAGGCCAGGCGGCTGGGCCTGCCGGCCGACAGCGACGACACCGCCATCCAGGCGCTGCTGGACGCGCAGGCGCGTGTGCCCGAGCCCGACCAGGCCGCCTGCCGCCGCCACTACGATGCGCATCCCGAACGCTTCATGGTGGGCGAACTGGTCGAGGCCGACCATATCCTGTTCCAGGTGACGCCGCAGGTCGACCTGGACGCGCTGCGGGCACGCGCCGAGGCGGTGCTGGCCGAGGTGCGGGCCGATCCCGCCAGTTTCGCCCGGCGGGCGCGCGAACTGTCGAACTGCCCGTCGGCCGCCGTAGGCGGCAGCCTGGGCCAGCTGGGCCGCGGCGATACGGTGCCGGAATTCGAGCGCGCCGTGTTCGGCCCGCCGGCGGGCACGATACTGCCCCGCCTGGTGGAAACGCGCCACGGCCTGCATATCGTGCGCATCGCCCGCCACGTGCCCGGTCGCCGCCTGCCTTATGCGCAAGTGGCCGGCCGGATCGCCCAGGCGCTGGCCCTGGCCAGCCGGGACACGGCCTGGCGGCAATACCTGCGCATGCTGGTGGGGCGCGCCCGGATCGAAGGCATCGAACTGGAAGGCTCGGCCGGCACGCTGGTGCAATAAGAATTTCCCCACGCGGCCGCGGCGCGCGGGCCGATTCATGGCGCTGGCGGGCGGCTTTCGCAGCATGAAAAAAGCTACACTGCACCTGTCCACTCGCTGGCGCCGCGCCATGACTTTTTCCGACTTTCCCATGGGCCCGGATGGCCTGCCTTCGCTGCGGGACCGCCTGCCGACCCGCATCATTGCCAGTTCGCTGGTCGCCCTGGCGGTGGTGCTGAGCATGGTGGCCTGGTCGCTGTGGCTGTCCTGGGGCCTGGAAGGCGCGGGCGCCGCGATCAACGACACCGGCAGCCTGCGCATGATGGCCAACCGCGTCAGCGTCGAACTGCTGCGGCCCGGGCCCGATCCCGACCGGCGCGAGCGGGTAAGCCAGATCGTGCGGGCGCAAGACGACACCCTGGCGTTGCTGGCGCGCGGCAATCCGTCGCGGCCGCTGTTCCTGCCGGCCGACCCGGCGATTCGCGAACAGCTGGACACAGTCACCCGGTTCTGGAACGACACGCTCAAGCCGGCCATCGCGCGGGCGCAGCGGGACGGCGACGCATCGGCCTACCTGGCCGCCATGCCGCTGTTCGTGGCCGAGGCCGACAAGCTGGTGCGCATGATCGAACTGGACAATGCCGACAAGACCACGCTGCTGCGCTTGTCGCAGGGCGTGCTGGCCGGCATCGGCAGCGTGGGCACGGTGGCGATGATCTACCTGCTGTACCTGTGGATCATCTCGCCGGTGCTGCGCTTGCGCGACGGACTGCAGCGCATGACGGCGGGTGAGTTCAGCACCCGCCTGCCGGTGGAAACCCGCGACGAATTCGGCGTGCTGGCGCACGGCTTCAACCTGATGGCCGACCGGCTGGAGAACCTGTACCGCGACCTGGAAGACCGCGTGCGGCAGAAAACCGCCGAACTGGAGGCCCAGAACCGCGACATCGGCGCGCTGTACGACATGGCGGCGTTCCTGAACCAGCCCAACAGCATCGAGGCCATGTGCCGGGGCTTCCTGCAGCGCGTGATGCGCCAGTTCGGCGCCGAAGGGGGCAGCATCCGCGCGCTGGACCCGTCCGACGAAAAACTGAACATGCTGGTCGCCGAAGGCTTGTCGCCGGAACTGATCGAGACCGAGCGCTGCATGCAGGCCGACGGCTGCTATTGCGGCGTGGTGACGCAGCAAGGCACGCAGATCGTGCGCGACCTGCGCGGCATCGACCTGGCCGCCGCGCCGCCGCCCAGCGCCTTGCTCTGCGCCAGCGAAGGGTTCCTGAGCCTGGCGGTATTCCGCATCGTGGCGCGCGACGAAGTGCTGGGCTCGTTCTCGCTGCATTTCCGCAACAAGCGCCAGGTATCGGTGGCCGAGACCCAATTGCTGGAGACCCTGGGCCAGCACCTGGGCGTGGCGCTGGAGAACCGCCGCCTGGACGCCAAGGCGCGGCAGCTGGCGGTGGTGCGCGAGCGCAACCTGATGGCGCAGGGCCTGCACGACAGCATCGCGCAGGGCCTGAACTTCCTGAAACTGCAGCTGCAGCTGCTGGACGACGCCGTGGCCCGGGACGACCGCGATGACATCCGCGACATCGTGCCGCTGCTGCGCACCGGCGTCGAGGAAAGCTACCAGGACGTGCGCGAACTGCTGGTGAACTTCCGCACCAAGCTCGACCAGGGGGACCTGCCGGACGCCATCGAGGAAGCGGTGCTGCGGTTCCGGCGCCAGACGGGCATCGAGGTCGACCTGGACATGCAGTACGGCAACGACCGGCCCCTGCCGCCGGAACAGCAGCTGCAGGTGCTGTTCATCCTGCAAGAGGCGCTGTCGAACGTGCGCAAGCATGCCCAGGCGGGCCACGTGCGCGTGTCCCTGCGCAACGACCGGGACTTCGAGATGGAAATCGCCGACGACGGCGTGGGCTACGACCCCGACGAGGTCGGGCAGCAGGAAGACAGCCACATCGGCCTGCATATCATGCGCGAACGGGCCGCGCGGCTCAACGCTGTGATAAAACTGTCGTCCCGGCCGGGCGCCGGCGCCACCGTGCGGCTGGTCCTGCCGCGCGCCGAGCGCCGGGCAGCCTGATCGCTTCCCGCTATTGCCATGGCCATCCGCATCCTGCTCATCGACGATCACAGCCTGTTCCGTTCGGGCGTGCGGCTGCTGCTGCAGCGCCAGCCCGACTTCGAGATCGTGGCCGAGGCCTCCGACGGCCTGGAAGGCATCAAGCGGGCCAAGGAATTCCAGCCCGACGTCATCCTGCTGGACCTGAACATGCCGGGCCTGTCGGGGCTGGAAACCCTGCAACTGCTGGTGCAGGACGTGCCGGCCAGCGCGGTGGTCATCCTGACCGTCTCCGAAGAGGCCGACGAGCTCAGCCAGGCGCTGCGCGACGGCGCGCGCGGCTACCTGGTGAAGAATATCGACGCCGAAGCGCTGACCGCAGCGATTCGCCGCGCCGCCGCGGGCGAGCCGGTGATCGCCGACAACATGACGGCCAAGCTGGTCGACCGCTTTCGCGAGCAGGCCAGCCACCTGGGCGCCGGCGGGGGCGGCGAGCGCACCCGCCTGACCGCGCGCGAACGCGAGATCGTCCAGTGCCTGGCCCATGGCGCCAGCAACAAAGTCATCGCCCGGCAGCTGGACATCGCCGAGAGCACGGTCAAGATCCACGTGCAGAACATCCTGAAGAAACTCAACCTGACCAGCCGCGTGCAAGTGGCGGTATACGCCGTGGAGCACGGGCTGGTCGACGACTGACTCGGCCGCCGGCCGGGCCTACAGGGGACATCCATGGCGGTAGAAGGCGACGCGGGCGAGCTGGCCAAGGTCGTGGTCTTGCTGGGAGCGGCCGTGGTGGCGGTGCCGCTGTTCCGCCGGCTGGGCCTGGGCTCGGTGCTGGGATACCTGGCGGCCGGGCTGGCGATCGGGCCGTTCGGGCTGGGCCTGTTCCGCGATCCGCACACCATCCTGCACACGGCCGAGCTGGGCGTGGTGATGTTCCTGTTCATCATCGGCCTGGAAATGCGCCCCTCGCACCTGTGGGGCCTGCGGCGCGAGATCTTCGGCCTGGGCAGCCTGCAGGTGCTGATCTGCGGCCTGTTGCTGACGGGCGTGGGGCTGGCGTTCGGGTTTTCGCCGGCAGTGTCGTTCATCAGCGCGATGGGCTTTGTGCTGACCTCGACGGCCATCGTGATGCAGCTGCTGGGCGAGCGCGGCGACATCGCCACGCCGCGCGGGCAGAAGATCGTCTCCATCCTGTTGCTGGAAGACCTGCTGATCGTGCCGCTGCTGGCGCTGGTGGCGTTCATCGCGCCGCCGGGCGCCGGGCATGCCGAGGCGCAGACCGCGGCGTCGCGCTGGCTGGATATCGGCATCGGCGTGGGCGCGGTGGCCGCGCTGGTCGCGACGGGCCTGTGGCTGCTGAACCCGCTGTTTCGCCTGCTGGCGCGCGCCAAGGCGCGCGAAGTCATGACCGCGGCCGCCCTGCTGGTGGTGCTGGGTTCGGCGCTGCTGATGCAATGGGGCGGCCTGTCGATGGCCATGGGGGCGTTCCTGGCCGGCGTGCTGTTGTCGGAATCGACCTTCCGCCACCAGCTCGAGGCCGATATCGAACCCTTCCGCGGCCTGCTGCTGGGCTTGTTCTTCCTGGGCGTGGGCATGTCGCTGGACCTGACCGTGGTGGCGCGCAACGCGCCGCTGATCGTGGCCGGCGTGCTGATGATGATGCTGGTGAAAGCGCTGTGCATCTACGGCACCGCCCGGTTGGCCAAGAGCCCGCCGGCCGAGGCGCTGGACCGCGCGGTGCTGATGGCCCAGGGCGGCGAGTTCGCCTTCGTGCTGTTCTCGGCGGCGCTGGCCAACGGCGTCATCGACCCGACCGTCAACGCCAACATGACCGCCATCGTGGTGCTGTCGATGGCGCTGACGCCGCTGGTGGTGCTGGCGCACAAGCGCTGGGCGCCGCGCGCGGGCGCATCGCTGGAAGGGCTGGAAGCGCCCCACAATCAGGTGGGCCGTGCGCTGGTGATCGGCTTCGGCCGGGTGGGCCAGATCGCCAGCCAGCACATGCTGGCCCTGGGGGCCGAAATCACCATCATCGACAACGACCCCGAGATGATCCGCAGCGCGGCGAACTTCGGCTTCAAGGTCTACTACGGCGACGGCACGCGCACCGACGTGCTGCATGCCGCCGGCGCCAAGCACGCCCAGGCGATCCTGGTGTGCGCCGACGGCGCGGGCACGATCACCCAGATGGTCGAGCGCATCAAGGCCGTGTGCCCGCATTCGCAGGTGCTGGCGCGCGCCTTCGATCGCGAGCATGCGCTGGCGCTGCACAAGGCCGATGTGGACTTCCAGGTGCGCGAGACTTTCGAGTCCGCCATGGTGCTGGGCCGCCAGGCCACCATGGCGCTGGGCGCCACGCCCGAGGCCTCGGACGAGATCGCCGAGGACATTCGCCGGCGCGATGCCGAGCGTTTCCAGCTGGAAGTCACCGGCGGCCTGTTCGCCGGGCGGGCGCTGCTGCTGAACAACCAGTCGGCCGAATCGCGGCATTAGTACACTGTGGATTCTCTCGTGTCGCTTGGTTGAAACGGGTGTCAATGGGCGTATTGCCGGTTGCATGATTTGCACGGACTGGCTCCAGATCGCCCCGGAAATCCTCGGCTTGATTGCCGGAGACATGGTATGGGTTGCGCTGATATGCCTGCCAAAGCGAACGGAATCAACAGGACGCCAGTACCATGAGTGAGTACCAGGCGCAGGCGGGCTCGCGAGGCCCAGACGCCTTCGATCGCCAGTTGCGGCGCTTCCTTGCCCCTCAGGACGTCCATGGACCCCGCATCACTTCCCGATGCAGAAGCGGCACTTCTACCGCATGTTGTTGATTCTCAAGTCAATCGTGGCGGTACCGCAACGTGCTTGGACCTATTCTTGGATCCAAGTACCAAGTGTGTCCCTTGGTAGTGGTGGATGGCCCATCTTGGACGCTCCATGCACTCTCGTCGCCGGTACAGCACGCCAGCAAGCGGTCTGATCAAGGACGGCGAACATGGCCACCGGCGTTCAGCAACGTCCAATGACTGTGGCCGAGGCTCATTTTCCCACCTCCTGATCCGGAACACCAAGGATGTTGCGCCCTGATTCAGTCCGAAAAAACGGGAGGAACGCAGTTCGGATTGATGGCTGCGGCAGCGGTGATGCCGGGGTGAGATGACGGCTCCTTTGGCCAGTTGGCCGATACCGACAGGAGCCTCACCATGTCACACCAAGCCTCAGACATCATCACCCCGAAAGCCCTGTTGCTCGATGAGCGGCTGACGCCGCTGGAGCGCAACGCCTGGCTGACTTTCCGTGCGCTGGCCGGCAGCGACGGCACCGTGGTTCTCAGCTACGACGCGCTGCGCGGGTATGTGCGTCTTTGATGGTTTGATCACGCCTGCTTAAGATTGAGCATGGGCGACTTGCGCCGCATATGTCTCTTCAGGCTTGAGCATGCTGCCGCATGCTCTGGTCCGATAAGTTGGATCACCCAGTCGAACTGATGATCCCATACCTGCATCCTTGCAAGTCGCAGCGCCTGAAGCGTTGCATGCGCCAACGCTTCATGACCTAGCAAGGCGCTTACCGCTTGATAGGCAAGAATATCGATGGTTGTAACTAGCTTCAATTGTTCAAAGCGCCCATAAGCGATCCGCGTTGCCTTCTTCTCGTCGATAGCAGCTGGGAAACCTTTGCTGTATGCATATGCGAGTGTAGCTGCCTCGCCATCCCCTAGAGACGTTGAGGTATGGCCAGCGACCATATCGAAAAAGTGCTTCAACGATGGGCCGGAGAGTTCTTCCACCCTCAGCACTTGATCACTGATCAACTTAGCTAGTAAAGCGGGTTCTGAGCGGTCGTTAGCAACACCTTGGCCAATCTCCCGTACGACGTTTCCCGTCACGAAAGGAACAGCAGGTAGGGCTTGCAAGATTGCACTTGCATTCCCAGTAGCCAATAGGTTGATGATGACACTGGCGTCTAGGACGACAGCCTCATCCCGATCATTGAGGCAGCTTGAAAAGGTCATCTATCTCATCCTCTTCGGCCTCATCAAGTAGCTCCCGAACCTTTCTTCGATCGAGCTTCAGCATTTCTGCCATCTGCCCCTCACTAATCAGATCCTTTTTCCACGCCTCGATGGCCAATAGGAAAAGCCGAGACGATTGCGTTCCATCCGTCGGCACGGGATCATGTGCCTGCGAGCCGAGGACTTGCCGAGCCTGATCGTCGGTGATGCCACCGTTGTCCGTGAACCAATCCCAGGTGCCCTTTTTCGTCAATGCGAGTTCTTCAAGACGTAGCACTATTGCTTGCCGAGAGACGCCGAAGAAATTGGCTAATAAAATGATGTGCCTGCGCGTCAGATGCGTTGAGCCAATGGTCAACTCTTTGAACTTCTCCATAATGGCACGAGCCGGCATCATGAATGCGCTGGCGAAGGCATTCGCGTATCGCTCCTCACGAGAGTTTTCATACTTCTCATCCTGATAAACCTCTGGCCGACGACGCGTTGCGACGAAATGGCCAAGTTCATGGGCACCAGTCAGGGTCCGGCGGTCTTTCCGGTGGCCGGCGTTGATCAGCATGCAGGCACCCACAGCAGTGTCAAAAGCAAACAAGCCTGACACCTTTGGATCAAGTTTTCTTGCATAAACGCGCAACCCCAGTTGTAACTCCAGAATTGCCAATAGGTCCTGTACTGGTCCTTCGCCTAGTCCCAGCCAGGTTCGTAAACTTTGTGCGTCGTGCTCTGCTTGCTTGCGTACGTCACCGGGAAGAATGACTTTTTCTACTGGATAGTTGTAAGGCTTCTGGATACCCAGAATGTTTTCAAGCTCTACTTCGGCTTTCACCAGATCGTTTAGAACCTGTGCTGCGCTCTCGATGCCCGCATCATTCGTTTCAGGAAGGGATCTAAAGCGCGGGACCAGATCTACGTGCACAGCTTCTCGGCGCAATAGGGAATTGGCGGAGATACCGTAACAACGGCTTAGTGCCTGAATTTCTTCGAGTCTGGCCGAACGCTGCCCTTTTTCAATGGAGACAAGCGTGGTGCGGGCGACACCCACAGCTTTGGCAGCAGCATCTTGAGTGAGGTTTGCCGTCTCTCGTGCAATCTTCAATCGCTCGCCCAGCTCTAGCGGGCTTAGCTCATGGTTTGGTTTATTCATGATGCTTTATCTATCCATTGCCTCACGAACGACGTTGGCCCGAGATCGTCAGTGAATGCCGACCATTCCATGGCATGTTGTTGCAAAAAACGATCGAGGTTCTGTTGCACGGACACCGGTGAAATTTCCAGAGAAAGCGCCAATTCACTCGTTCTTCGGCGCTTGATTAATTCGTATTGCATAGAGCATCTAAGTTCCGCAAGGTGTTCAAAATGCAGTACTCCTGCGATCGAGTACTCTCGCAGAGCTGGCGTGAAGGCCTTAAAGCTTTCAACTGCGCCGGCCTCCCAGGTGGTAGCTTTTAACGATTCCCACACATAGGTATCCCGTCCAAACATGGATCCAGCCGCCAAGGCCCTTGCCTCCTCTAGCTCCTGCAGGGCGATCTCTCGAAGTCCCAAAGAGTTGTCGCGGCCAGTGAAAACAGCCTTCAAAGCATCTATCAACGACCACTTGACCTCATTCTTGAAATCGCTCGCGAGCGCATTCGTTGCAGCCTCCGCAACCTGCTCGTCAGCATAGACATGCTGATCTCCCCGCATAGCCAGCGCTTTCCATGGTTTTCGCATCGGCAAACTTCTGTGTGGCCCATCGCTCATAGATCTGACCTCCAGTTTGTCAGATCTTAAAAAAAAAAATAAGACAATGTCAAATTCAACGAAGACAAGGGACAAGGGAATGGATTCAAAGGTCAACGGCGCTATTCAGAAAAGAAAAAGGCTGCCAATGCACCGGATGGACTCACACCACCAGATTTGCCGACGGCGCCAGCCCGTCGATGTAGTCCGACCACGCCTGCAGCATCTCCCGCCGTTGTTCGGCGTACTCCGCCCGGTTGTAGACCCCGCGCACTCCACCGATGGTGTGGTTCAGCGCCTTTTCCACCACGTCCGAAGACCAGCCCTGTTCGTGCAGCAGGGTCGAAGCAGTGCGCCGCAGGTCGTGGATGGTGAAGGCGGGGATATCCTGCCCCTGTAATGACACCTTCAGCGCCTGGTTCAGCGCATTGCTGGCGAAGGGCTTGGCCAGGGTGCCACGCCCCGGCAACACCCAGTCGCTGCTGCTGGCCAGCGGCTTGAGTTCCTTGAACAGGGTTTGCGCCTGCGTGGACAGGTAGACGATATGCGGCTTGCCGGTCTTGG
>Ga0182737_1001106_pt1 | contig 28789 bp, 26 predicted proteins | sample eDN5th30CBELigOP_FD_128878 | JGI IMG/M metagenome (GOLD analysis project Ga0182737, IMG submission 128878) | Enriched Organic Plus compost microbial communities from Emeryville, California, USA - eDNA 5th pass 30_C BE-Lig OP (version 2) (version 2) ... | reverse complement strand
TGAGTGTCGGCTAAGATAGATGCTTGTGCGCAGCTGAGGCTGACACCCCTTGGGGTATGGTGTAATTGGCAACACGGCTGATTCTGGTTCAGTTGTTCTTGGTTCGAGTCCAGGTACCCCAGCGTTGAGGAGAAGCCCGGGAATTCCGCAGATCTGCGGGATCCCGGGCTTCTCCCGTTGAAGCCGGTGGCCGGTCCCGTCGAGGAGGAGCAGGATGCTGCTGCGCGAGCTCACCGCACGGCTCGGTGACCTGGTGGGGTGCGTCATCGGCGAGATCGCGGAAGACGCACAGGCGCTGCGGGTGACCGTGCCGGAGCGCGCCGACGACCTCACCGCGGGCGACCTCGTGCTGCTGCCGCCCGGTGTCGCACCGGACGCGCTCGAGGGTTGGGTGGTCGCCGCGGGGGAGCGGCGCGCCGCGGCGGTCGCGGTGAAGACCGACGGGCCGGCGCCCGCGGTGTCCCCGGTGCCGGTGCTGTTGCTCGATCCCGCCGCGGGATGGCACGCGGCATTGCAGCGGATCACGCTGTCGGTGGAGGCGGGTGCCGCGTCCGCCGACGAGGACCCGGTCGCGGATCTCTTCGAGCTCGCGGAGGCGACCGCGCGGGCCGTGGGCGGTGCCACCGCGATCATGGACGACTATGCGCGGATCGTCGCATACTCCTCCCGTCCGGAGGACCCGATCGACGACATCCGCCGCGACGGCATCCTCGGTCGCCGGGTGCCCTCCCGGATGATCGCCCCGCACAGCGAGGTGCGCACGTGGCCGGCCGGTGCGGTGCGACGGGTCGAGTCTCCCGGCACGATCGCCCGCCTCGTGACCCCGGTGCGCGTGGGGGACAAGTTCCTCGGGTCGATCTGGGTCGTGCGCGAGGACGACGCCGACCACGAGCGGCGTGCCGCGCTCGTCGCGGCCGGTCGCATCGCCGCGCTGCACCTCATGCGAGCCTCCGCAACGCGCGCAGGCGGCGCCTGGCGCGTCAATCAGTCCTTCGTGCAGGCGCGCCTGCTCGGCGGCGATGCCGGACCGAGCGGCGCCGACGGTGAGGTGGTGGTGCTCGCCGCCGTCCCGCGCGGCGACCTCGCCGGCGAGGAGGAGATCGTCCGCGAGCAGGTCGCATCCGTCATGAGCCTGTTGGTCGGGGCCTGGCCCGGGGGCGGCTGCGCGGTCGTCGACGGGGTCGTGCACGCGCTCCTGCCGGTCGCCGCCGACGGCGGTGATGCCGCCGCGCTCGCCCGTGCCGTCGTGTCCCGGGTGGCCGACGGCATCCGCCAGGAGGTCGCGGTCGGGATCAGCGATCCGACCGCGGACGCACCCGCCGCCAGGGCGCAGAGCCTGGCGGCGGCGCGCTGGCAGGCGGCGCGGGGGCGCGGTGTCGCGGCGTACGCGGACGTGCAGACCGCCCTCGTCCTGGAACGGGCGGGCGAGGCGCTCGTCGCCGCCGACGCGCTCCTTCCCGTCGCGGCCGAGCTGCGCCGCCACGACCGGGAGCAGGGGGTAGAGACCGTGGCCACGCTGCTCGCCTACTTGGAGCACGGCGCCAACGTCGCCGCGGCGGCGGCCGCACTCCGCCTGCACGGCAACACGCTGCGCTACCGTCTGCGCCGGATCGCCGACCGCTTCGGCATCGACATCGACGACGCCGACACCCGGCTGGCGCTCTGGATGTCCCTCCGGCTCGGCCCGCGCGACTGACGTTTGTGCGGATGTGAGAGAGGTCGCATCCGAGTTCTCACATCTCGACGTGGCAGTGGGCTGCGACCGGCGAGCACACTCGATCTTCGTACGTCACCGCTGTCGGCGCATGGTCGCGCCGACGTCGAACGACCATGGAGGTCACGCATGTCCGCACCCGACGCCGTCCGCGGCGCCATCACCCCGACGGGCACGATCGCCCACACCGGCGATCGTCGACGCGTCGCCGTCGCGACCGTGGTCGGAACCACCGTCGAGTGGTACGACTTCTTCATCTACGCGCAGGCGGCCGGTCTCGTGTTCGCGACGCTGTTCTTCGGCCCGCTGAACGAGGACTTCCCGGGCCTCGCGCAGATCATCTCGTTCCTCACGGTCGGCATCAGCTTCCTGTTCCGCCCGCTCGGCGCGTTCCTCGCCGGGCACTTCGGCGACAAGATCGGCCGCCGCCCGATGCTCGTCATGACCCTCATCCTCATGGGGGCTGCCACCACGCTCGTCGGTTTCCTGCCGACCTACGCCCAGATCGGCGTGGCCGCCCCGATCCTCCTCATCCTGCTCCGCGTGCTGCAGGGCATCTCCGCCGGCGGTGAATGGGGCGGCGCGGTGCTCATGGCCGTCGAGCATGCACCCAAGCAGCGCCGCGGCCTGTTCGGCTCGTTCCCGCAGATCGGTGTGCCGATCGGCCTCCTCCTCGCGAGCGCCGTCAACGCCGTCATGGCGCTCATCGCGCCCGGGGACGCATTCCTCGAGTGGGGCTGGCGGGTGCCGTTCTTCCTCAGCATCGTGCTGATCATCGTGGGCTACTGGGTGCGCCGCCGCGTCGAGGAGAGCCCGGTGTTCGCCGAGATGGCCGAGCGCAAGGAGCAGGTCTCCGTCCCGGTCGCCACCCTGTTCGCCAAGTTCACGCCGCTCGTCCTGCTTGCAGCCGCCGTCTTCGTCGGCAACAACGCCGCCGGCTACATGACCACCGGCGGCTACATCCAGGGCTACGCGACCAACCCCGAAGGTCCCCTCGGCTTCGAGCGCGGCCCGGTCCTGTGGGCGGTCTCCGCATCCGCCATCACCTGGCTCATCGGCACGCTCGTCTCCGGTGTCGTCTCGGACCGCATCGGCCGCCGTGCGACCTACGTCATCGGCTGGATCGTCCAGGGCGTGTTCATCGTGACGCTCTTCCCGATGGTCAACTCCGGCAGCCTCGCCCTGCTCACCCTCGGTCTCGTGCTGCTCGGCCTCGGCCTCGGCCTCACCTACGGCGCGCAGTCGGCCTGGTACGCCGAGCTGTTCCCGGCATCCGTGCGGTACTCCGGCGTCTCGATCGCCTACGCGATCGGCTCGATCTTCGGCGGCGCCTTCGCCCCGACGATCGCGCAGTGGATCCAGCAGACCACGGGGTCGTCCACGAACGTCACCTACTACCTGCTCGCAGCCACCGCGCTGTCGCTGGTCGCGACCCTGCTCCTGCGTGAGCGCAAGGGCATCGACCTCAGCCCGGCCAACGAGGCCGAGCAGCGGCGCCGCATCTACATCTGGCAGCGCTGAGACCCCGGAGGGGCCGGGTTGCATGAGCCCCGGCCCCTCCGGTTCCATCCCACCTGCACCCCTGGGAGGACGACATGGACCGCATCGACGACCGCGCGTCGATGGAGCTCGTCGACGAGCTCCGCGAGCTGCTCGGCGACCGCATCCTCACCGACCGCGAATCCGTGGCTCCGTTCACGACCGATTCCTCGCGTGCGAGCGCCGAGGGAGCGCCGCTCGCGGTCGTCCGGGCGCGGAGCACCGAGGACGTCTCGCGGGCGCTGGCATGGGCGAACCGCCATCGTGTGCCGGTCTCGGTGCGCGGCGCCGGGACGGGGCTCGCGGGCGGTGCGGTGGCATACGACGGCGGCCTCGTCATCGCGCTCGACGCAATGGACCGGATCGTCGAGATCGATCCGGCCAACCGGCTCGCCGTCGTCGAGGCGGGCGTCGTGACCGCCGACCTGGATCGCGCGGCCCAGGCGCATGGCCTCTTCTTCGCACCCGACCCCGCCAGCTCCCGCACGTCGACGGTCGGCGGCAACATCGCCACGAACGCCGGCGGACTGCGCTGCGTCGCCCACGGCGTCACCCGGGACGCGGTCGCGGGGCTGGAGGTCGTCCTCGCCGACGGCCGGGTGCTCACCACCGGCGGCAAGACCCGCAAGAACGTCGTCGGCTACGACCTCACCGGCCTGTTCGTCGGGTCCGAGGGCACGCTCGGCGTGGTCACCCGTGCGACCGTCCGCCTTGAGCCGATGCCGCCCGGGGATCCGTGCACGTTCCGGGCCAGTTTCGATCGTCTGCCGGATGCGGGTCGCGCGGTGACCGCGATCGTGTCGAGCGCATCCGAGCCCGAGGTGCTCGAACTCCTCGACGCCGCGAGTGTGCGCATCATCGAGCGGTACCGGCCGAGCGGGATCCCCGTGCCCGGCGCGGCCCTGCTGGTCGGCCAGACGGTCGGTGCGGATGCGGCGGCCGCGGCCGAGGCGATCACGGCGCTGTGCCGGGTGCACGGCGCCGTCGACACCGCCGTCAGCGACGGCGACGAACTGCTCGAGGCGCGCCGGCTCGCGAATCCCGCGCTGAACGCCGCGGGGCTGCGGGTCTCGTGCGACGTCGGTGTGCCGGTCGCCGCCCTCGCGGACATGTTCGCCGGCATCGAGGAGATCTCGCGACGGCACGGCCGCGGCATCAGCACCGTGGCCCACGCGGGCGACGGCAACCTGCATCCGACCGTCGAGGCGGCGGACACGCCGGAGGAGCACGCGGCGGCGGCTGTCGTGATCGACGACATCACCCGACTCGCACTCGAGCTGGGCGGCACGATCAGCGGCGAGCACGGCATCGGATCGGTGAAGCGGCACGAACTCGGCTGGCAGCTCGATGACACGTCCCGTTCGGTGCACGCGGCGATCAAGGCCGCGCTCGACCCGAACGGCATCCTCACCCCCGAGCGTGCGATCTGAGTTGAAAGGGGTTGCGTGACAGCGGCCCTGATCTTACTTTCGGTACATGTTCCGAAAGTCGAATCGCACCGCCGCGGGCGTCGGAGCGACGCTCGCCGCGGTCTCCGTCGTCCAATTCCTCGTCTCACTCGACCTCTCGATCGTCAACGTCGCGATCCCGTACATCGCCGACGGCCTGGGCTTCCACGGTGTGACGGTCACCTGGGTCGTCCACGCCTACGCGATCACCTTCGGCGGCCTCCTGCTGTTCGGAGGTATGCTCGCCGACCGCTTCGGTGACCGGCGGGTGCTCATCCTCGGCGGCGCGGTGTTCGCACTGGCGTCGCTGGCCGCCGGGTTCGCGTCGGAGCCGATCCACCTGGTCGTCGCACGCGGCGTGCAGGGGGTCGGTGCCGCACTCATGGCACCGGCGGCCCTCGCGGCGTTGACCACCGCGTTCCCGGGCGGGCCCGCGCGTGCCCGCGCATTCGGCGTCTGGCGTGCGATGAACGCCGCGGGCGGCGCCGCGGGGGTGCTCGTCGGCGGGCTGCTCGTGGAGGTCGCCGGTTGGCGCTGGGTCATGTTCGCCAACGTGCCGATGGCGCTCATCGCACTCGCCTTCGCGTGGCACGGCATCGCCGCAGCCGCCCGCCGCGACACCGCGCGCAGGCCGGATCTGCTCGGCGCGGTGCTGGTCACCGCGGGTGCCGTCACGCTCGTCTGGGCGATCGTGGGCGGGGCGGATGCGCTCGGGTCGGTGTCGGCGGCCGTGATCGCAGCGGCGCTCCTGGTCGGCTTCGTGCTGCTCGAACGGCGACGGGGAGACGGCGCCATGCTGCGTCCCGGCGTGCTCGCGAGCCGCGCGGTCGGCGGCGCGAACGCCTGTAATCTGCTGATCGGCGCGGCGATGGCATCGGCGTTCTACTTCCTGTCACTCACGCTGCAACGGGTCTTCGGCATCGGGCCGGCCCTCGCGGGGCTGCAGTTCCTCCCGTTCGCCCTCGCAGTGGTCGTCGGATCGGTGCTGGCGGGCCGCCTCGGCCGCACCGTCTCCCCGGGCGCCCTGGTCAGCGCCGGGGCGCTCGTCACCGCGGTCGGGTTCGCCTGGCTCGGTCTCGTCCTCGCCCCGGACGGGACCTTCGCTGCGACGGTTCTCGGCCCCTCGCTCATCGCCGGCATCGGGTTCGGCATGTGCCTGGGGCCGGTCGTCTCCATCGCCACCGGCGGTGCGGCCGCACACGAACGCGGAGTCGTCTCCGGTCTGCTCAGCACCTCTCGTCAGCTCGGCGCCGCGGTCGGGCTGGCCGTGCTCGGCACGGCGGCGGGGGCGGTGAGCGGGGCCGAGACGGGGGATCCCGTCCGCCTCGCGGCCGGGTGCGCGGTGGGCTTCCTCCTCTGCGCGGCGCTCCTGGGGGCGGCCGCGGTCCTGTCGGCCCTCCTCCTGCGTCGCCGGACGGATGCGCCGGTCCGAGCGGGGGAGGGCGCGTGAGTGCGACCTGGAAGCGGCGGCTGTACCGTGATGGAAGGCCGCGCGGCCCCATGCGCGCGCTCAACCGCCTCGATGCGCTGCTCTACCGCGTCCTGCCGATCCGGCTCACGCGCGGCACCGTGCTCTGTGTGAGGGGTCGGCACAGCGGGCGGGTCCGTCGCATCCCGCTCGCGCTGCTCCGGTATCGGGGCGAACGCTACCTGGTGCCGATGCTCGGGGAAGGGGCGGGCTGGGTGCGCGACGTCCGCGCGGCGGGCGGGTATGCCCGCCTCTGCGGGCGCCACAGCGCGCCGGTGCGCCTTCTGGAGGTTCCCGTGGGTGAGCGGCCGCAGCTGCTTCGGGCGTATCTGCGCATGGCGCCGGGCGCCCGGGCGCACATGCCGGTCGATCATCGGGCACCGCTCGAGGACGTCACGGCGATCGCGCCCCGTTACCCGGTGTTCCGCCTCGCCCTGCCCTGACGCGCGGATGCGCCGCCCCGATCGCGGGGCGGCGCATCCGGTGAGGTGCTCAGTGCGCGAGGGCGCTCGCCCGGACGGGCGCGCGACGCCAGAGCAGCGCGACGGCGATCGCGCCGGCGAGGCTCGGCAGGAGTCCGACCCAGCCGACGACCGGGGCGAAACCCGGCTCGCCGGAGGTGTCCTGGATGAGCAGGATCATGAGTGCGATGACGGTGCCCACCGCGAAGGCCGCCGCGGCGTACCAGCGTGCCCAGCGGGCGCCCCGGCTCGTGGCTGCGATCGCGACGATCCAGCCGATGACGCCGAGCACGGCGACGGACAGCAGGACGAACAGGGACGCGTTCACCGCGGTGTCGATCTCGGCGTCGCCGTACTCGGGGTAGGCGCTGCGCAGATGCGACGAGAGGACGTCGGAACCGGCGAGCTCTGTCAACGGCACGACGGCGGCGAGGACCGTCAGCGCGAGGCCCGACCAGAGCGCCGCCAGTGCGGGGCGGGTGGCGTGCATGGATGCTCCTTCCGATGGGGATGTTTAGGAACGTGTTCCGAAAGTAGCAACCGCATCCCGGTGCCGCAAGGCATGATGGATGCATGTCCGAGACCGCAGCGCGCATCGGCCGCCCACCCGTGACCTCCCGTCCGCAGATCGTCGCGGCCGCCAGGGCGCTCATCGACCGGGACGGGTGGGAGCGGCTCACGCTCCGGCGTCTCGCTGCGGAGCTCGGCATCGGCACCACGACGCTGTACCACCACGTCCGGGACAGGGAGGCGCTCCTCCTGCTCCTCCTCGACGACCACTTCGAGCAGGTCGAGCTGCCGGAGCTGCCCACCGATCCCGAAGCGCGGATCATCGCAGCATCGACCGTCATGCACGACGCACTCGCGGCATGGCCGTGGGCGACGGAGGTCCTCACCGCCGACGGCTTCATCGCGGTGATCGGCGACCGGGCGCTGTCACTGGTCGACACGATCGTCGCGGCGGCGATCGCCGCCGGCCGCACGGAGGCGCAGGCCGTCGCGCTGTTCCGGAGCATCTGGTACTACACGGTCGGTGAGATCCTCGTGCGGGCGAGTTCGGCGCGGGTCCGCGCCGACGGTTGGCAGCCGGACTTCGACGCGTATCTCACGCGTATCGGCGAGGGCCGCACACCCGGGCTCGCCGCGGTGGGCGGGCGGTGGCCCGAGTTCGCCGCCCGCGACACCTACCCGGAGGGCCTGCGCGCACTGGTGCGCGGCCTCCTCGGTTGACGTCGCGGATTCAGTCCAGGAGGTCGTGACCGCCGGGCGGGAAGTCGGTGCGCTCCGGCCGCCGCGCAAGGAACACCACGCTGGCGATGCAGCCGCCCCAGACCACGACGATCGACAGCACCAGGAACAGCACGGCGACGGGGGTCATCGCACGTCCTCCTTCGTGAGAGGGCGGGCCGCTGGAAGCGGCGGCCACGCCGTGAAGTCATCGGGCGGACGGCGCCACGGGATGACCGAGAGCGCCATCGTGGCGACCACGATCAACGCGATCGCGCCCCAGCCGAACACGAGCAGATACCAGTCCGGGAGGCCGCCGTACCCGTCGAGGACGAGGGTGACGATGCGCTGCACCAGCATGTAGCCGAGCACGATCGGTGCCACGGCGCCGACCAGCACGGTCCAGACGGATCCCACCTGGAAGGTCGAGACGGTGTTCAGATGGAAGCGCAGTTCCGGACCCTTGCGCCGCACCCAGATCACGAGCACGGTCATCAGCACCGCCGCAGCGACGATGCCGATGTTGTTCGCCCACTGGTCGATGACGTCCAGGGCGAGCAGGCCCGTGGTGGTCGAGAACAGCAGGAGTGACAGGACCGCCGAGACGACGCCGACGCCCACCGCGGCGGCGCGCCTGCCGATGCCGAACTTCTCCTGCACCGCGGCGGAGACGACCTGCAGCACGGAGATGAGCGAGGTGAACCCGGCCATCGCGAGCGAGCCGAAGAACAGACAGCCGAACAGGGCACCGCCCGGCATCTGCGACACGATGGCGGGGAACGTGATGAACGCCAGTCCGACACCGGTGAGCCCTTCGAGCTCTCCGATCGCGACACCCTGCTGGGCGGCGAAGAATCCGAGCGTGGCGAACACGCCGATGCCGGCGAGGATCTCGAACGAGGAGTTCGCGAAGGCGACCACGAGACCGGGGCCGGTGAGGTTGGCCCGGCGCTTCCGATAGGAGGCGTAGGTGATCATGATGCCGAACGCGATCGACAGCGAGAAGAAGATCTGGCTGTATGCGGCGATCCACACGTCCGGGTTGCCGAGCGCCGCCCAATCCGGGGTGAACAGCGCGTTCAGGCCCTCGGATGCGCCGTCGAGGAACAGCGCCCGGACGACGAGCACGAGGAAGGCGACCACGAGCAACGGCAGGAAGATCACGTTGACCCGCTGGAGACCCTTCGCGACGCCGGCGGCGAGCACCGCGATCGTCACGATCCAGATGGCCGCGAGCGGTACCAGCACGCCCGGGACGAAGTCCAGGCTCACGCCGGCGTCGGTGACCTGCAGGTAGTCGCCGGTGAAGAAGGCCGCGGGTTCCTCGCCCCAGCGCAGGTCGAAGGAGAACACGAAGTAGCTCACCGCCCACGCCAGCACCGCCGTGTAGTACAGCCCGATCACGAAGGCGATCATGACCTGGAACCAGCCGACCGACTCCAGCCACCGCCCGCCCCGGCCGCCGAGGCGTCGGAATGCGGTGGGCGCGGCGCCGCGGAACCGGTGGCCGATCGCATAGTCGAGGAAGAGGATCGGGATGCCCGCCGTGAGCAGCGCCACGAGGTAGGGGATCAGGAACGCGCCGCCGCCGTTCTCGTAGGCGACGCCCGGGAACCGCCAGATGTTCCCGAGGCCGACGGCGGAGCCGATGGCCGAGAGGATGAAGCCGACCTGGCCGGTCCATTGCTCCCGGGGCTGTGCGGTGGTGCTCATGGTCCTCCTTCGGACATGGCTGCGACCATACCGATTCCGTGCCGCGGTGGGCAGGGGGTGTGGATATCACGGTGGCCGCCCGGAGCGGATCCGGCGATCCCGCTACTGTGGTGCGGTGACTTCCGGGGGGACTGTGATCGAGGCCGTGCCGACACGTGCGGCACGACCGCCCGCATCCTTCGCCACCGGACCGGTCCTCGCAGCCATGGCGGTGCTGGGCGTCGTGCTCGCGGTGGTGTCCGCGCAGTACGGCTACCACCGTGACGAGCTCTACTTCCGGATGCTGCCTCCCGCCTGGGGGTACACGGACCAGCCGCCGCTGACGCCGCTGCTGGCGGACCTGTCGGTCGCGCTGTTCGGCGACACGCCGTCGGCGCTGCGGATCGTGCCGCTGCTGTGTGCGGTGGCTTCGCTGCCGCTCCTGGCCCTCGTGACCCGCGAGGTGGGCGGGGGCCGCGCGGCGCAGTCGCTCACGGCCTGGATCATGGCGGGTGCGACCCTGACCCTGGCGTTCGGGCATCTGCTGGTGACCGCGAGCCTCGACCTCGTGGTGTGGCCGGCGGTGCTGCTGTGCGCGATCCGCGCCGTCCGGCGCGCGGAGGGCTGGCCGTGGCTCGTGGCGGGGACGATCGTCGGCGCGAGTTCGTTCAACAAGCTGCTCGTCGTGGTGGTCATGGCGGGGATCGCGATCGGACTGCTCGTGTGCGGGCCACGCCGCTGGCTGCGGTCGGGCTGGGTCTGGGGCGGCGTCGCGGCCGCCGGAGTCCTCGCACTGCCGAACATCGTCTATCAGGCCACCCACGGCTGGCCGCAGCTGGCGATGGGCGCAGCGCTGGCGGCGAACAACGCGCTGGAGGTCCGCCTGCTCATGTGGCCGATGCTCCTGCTGCTCGCGGGCCCGGTGGGCGCCGTGTTCTGGATCTCCGCGGTCGTGGCGATCCTGCGTCGCCCGGCCTGGCGTGATCTGCGCTTCCTCGTCGTCGCGTTCGCCGTCGTCGTCGTGTTCGTGTTCGTCGGCGGGACGCAGTTCTACTACACGGCGGGGATGCTGTCGGTCCTCGTCGCGGTCGGCGCCGTGCCGGTTGCCGACTGGATGCGGCGTGCCGCCCGCAGGCGGAGCCTGCTGGTGGCGGGGATCGCGGTGAACGCCGTGCTGTGCGCCGTGTTCGCGCTGCCGGTGCTGCCCCTGCCGGTGCTGGCGGCGAGCGGGCTCTCGGTGGCCAACGCCGCGACCGGGGACCAGGTCGGGTGGGAGACCTACGTCGCCCAGGTCGACCGGGCAGCGGTCGCGGCGGACGCCGACGCGATCATCGCGACCAACTACGGCGAAGCCGGTGCGCTCGACCGCTTCAGTACGAGCGGTCTGCCCGTCCACAGCGGCCACAACGCCCTCGCCGGCCTCGGGGGCCCGGCCGCCGACGCCCGCACGGTCGTCGTGGTGGGTGGCCGGGACGGCTTCGTCGACCCGTACTTCGAGCGGTGTGAGATCGTCGACCGCCTCGACAACGGCGTCGGCGTCGGCAACGAGGAACAGGGACGCCCGGTGGCGGTCTGCGTGGACCCCGTCGCACCCTGGGACGAACTGTGGCCCCGGTTCCACCACCTGAGCTGACGGCCGCGCGGCCGGCTGCGGGTCACTGCATCGCGTCGCCGATGTAGGAGTACTTCACGAAGACCTCGGACGCGATGCCGGCCTCTTCGAGCAACCCCTGCACGGCGGAGAGCATGTAACTGGAGTCCCACCCGAGGTAGAGCGACCACCGCTCGTCCAGCGCCTCCCACTGCCCGTTCCAGGACTGCCCGTCGTATACGGGCCCGCCCTGCCGGGCGCAGTAGCGCATGACCGCGTCCCGATCCTCGGCCCACAGGCGCTTGAACACCCGGGAGAAGAGGTACTTGATGTCCGGCACCTCCCAGTGCTCGCCGCGGTACTCGACGTACGCGAATTCGCGCTCCCAGCCGCGCGGCCACCCGCGGCGGTGGATCGCGTCGAGGATCGGGGTGAGGCCGTCGTCGTCGATGAGGGTGACCTCCGGGCGCGCCCACAGCGCGACGAGCCGGCGGGTGAGCTCCTCGGTGCGCTCGGCGATGGCGGCGGTGCCCCACGCCGCACGGTCGGCGAGCTCGGCGGTCAGCCCGATGCGGCTGCGCCGGTACAGCTCGCGTTTGGCGGGGAAGGACAGGTCGAACGCGCGCTCGGCGAGCGGCTCCTCCAGCAGCGTCAGGTTGCCGAGGGTGCGCGCAAGAGCCCGGTGGCTGTTCTGTTCGTCGTCACCGTACTCGGACCAGGTGCGCACGCCGTCACCGCTCCAGTCGTCGCCGGGCGCGAGCGGGAACACGTGCTCGACGTCCAGCCCCTCGACGCCCTCGACGCCGGCGAGACGGCCGAGCACGTACGCCGGATGCGGCAGCTCGCCGTACTTCACCGCGACCCGCACGCGCTCGTCGCTGGGGGAGATGCGGGCGATCGCGCGCCACAGCGCATCGCGTCCCAGCATCCGCGCCCGGCAGAGGCGAGCGACGAGGCGGTCGGTGGGCACACCGACCAGTGCGCGGCGCAGCAGGAGCGCCTGCACATACTCCAGCGTCTGCACGAGCTCGGCGCGGGGGAGGTCCCCGTGCAGGTGGTCGTGGTACGTGCGCATGATGAGCGGCGCCATCGAGCGACCGAACACGGCGAGGTGCTCGAGCTGACGGGTGAGCTCGGCGTCGGGGGCGTGGGCGGGCTCGAGCAGCACCCGGAAGATCTCCGAGTACTCCTTCCACTCGGCGGCATGCCGGGCGAGGGTCGCCGGATCCAGTCGGGGGAACTCGCGCCGGAACGCGTCGTAGACGCCGCGGCCGCCGCGGACGACCACCTCCCGCCCGGTGCGCATGACCAGGTAATGCCGCCAGAACTCGCCGATCGCCTCGCCGGTGTGCTGCTCGATGGGCAGCCAGACGGTCCGCTCGAGCTCGAGCTGCGCGGCGTGGGAGAGTCCCATGAGCACGTAGTTGTGGATGAGCTCGTGGTCTCGCAGCGGCTCACCGGTCGCGTTCAGACTCTCGAAGATCTGCTGCGCATTGGCGTGCTGACCGAGCGTGATCGACACGTGCTCCAGCCGGCGCAGGCCCCGCCAGATGCGATCGGCCTCGTCGGGGCGGATCTGGCTGCGGAAGAAGGCGTAGTTGTCGTCGAAGCGGGATGCGCGCTCGACGTCTCCGGGGGAGCGGCGATCGAGCACCACCCGCTCGAACACGTCCGCCCAGGCACGGTGCGGACGCAGCTTCGTCCGCTGCGGATCGTCGGGGCGCACGAGCACCCGCTGCAGCTCCGCCGCGAGGGTCGGATCGGTCTCACGCACCGTGTGCTGCAGAGCCGCGACCAGCAGCATGAGCGTCGTGATGCGCTGCTGGCCGTCGATGAGCACCAGCTCGTCGTCCCCCGTGCCGCTGGAGGCCGAGAGGATCGACGCGAGGAAGTGGGTGTCGGAAGCGTCCGCATCCGCGACCGCGCGGACGTCGGCGAGCAACTGCTCGCAGCCGCCGATGTCCCAGCGGTACTGGCGCTGGTACACCGGGACGACGATGCTCGTGACCTCGTCCGAGAGCCAGGCGATCGTGCCGACCGCGGTCGCCTCGACGTTCGTGGCCGTGCTCGTAACCGTCGTCATGGTGCGTGTGTCCTCCGGGATCGGCGCCTCGAACGCGACATCAGACGCGACGCGGCCGAGGGAAATTTTACCGGTCCGTCTCCCAGGAGCCTGAAGACAGGCGGAGCTAGGCTGACCTCACCTGGGCCTGTAAAAACTTCGCTGGCCCCAACCGAAAGGCATGATTCGTCATGGGTTACATCAAGTCCGCCGCGCTTGAGGAGACCGGGTACGTCGTCCTCGACCGCTACAACCAGGAGATGGATCCGAAGGAGTGGCTCGACCTCGAGTACGTCGACTGGAAGTCCTCGGGTGACACCCGGTTCGCGCCGCTCGCGTCCGCGAAGGGCGAGATCGAGTGCAACGGCTTCTGGAACCACAAGCCGCCGCGCACCGACAAGGACGGCGTGTTCATCCCCTCGCAGGTCGAGAAGGCGCCGAACCTCACCCGCCGCGCGCAGGAGCCCGGCGCGAACATCGGTCGCTGCCGCGTCATCGAACTGCAGCCGACCTCGTACGGTGAGTGCCTGTACAACCTGCACCAGGACGACAACAACCGGCTGAACCCGGACGGCACCGGCTGGGTCGTGCGCGGGTTCTTCAACCTGACCGACGACCAGGACAGCTTCTTCGTGCTGCGTCACAACCGGACCGATCCGGAGGGTGAGGTGCGCATCGCGCTGCCGGCCGGCGCGCAGCTCATCATCGACACCCAGCGCCTGTGGCACGCCGCCACCCACCGCGGCACCGAGCCGCGTTACTGCCTCATCACCTCGTGGGAGTCGGGCCCCGAGCTCGACGCCTACATCGAGAAGTACCACGGCGTGAACCACGTCGAGAGCGTCCCGATCTCGCAGGAGGAGCTCGACGAGGGCCAGGCGGAGCAGGCTCGCCGTGACGCCGCCCGCGCCGCGTACTACGCGGCCAAGGGCCAGGCCGAGGTCCGCGCGATGAGCGAGGCCTGAGCCGCGCTCACCACACGACACGAAGGAACGCCCCGGCCGGATCGGCCGGGGCGTTCCCGTTCCCGGATGCGTCAGACGCCGTCCGGACGCGCGCGGTGCTGGATGCGGTGACCCACCCAGAACCCGATCGCGATCACGCCGAGCAGCAGGATGCCGAGCATCCACGGCAGCAGGTTCGGCACCGCCGTGCTGGCGCCCGCGGCGAGCTGGACGGAACCGTCGGCGAGCTGGCCGTTGCCGTCGGCGAGCGTCGCCGCGCCCTCGGCGAGGGCGACGCTGCCGTCGAACAGCTCGTCCGAGCCGTCCGAGAGGCGGGTCGCGCCGGCCGCGAGCTCCGACGCGCCGGTCGACAGCGCGGTCGCCCCGGCTGCGAGCGTGTCGGTGCCCTCGGCGAGGGAACCGGCACCGGCGGAGAGGGTCCCCGCGCCGGCGGCCAGGTTCTGGTTGCCGGTCGCCAGACGCTGTGCCCCACCGTGCAGGGTCTGGGTGCCGAGCGCGAGGTTCTGCGTGCCCGCGCTGAGGCTGTCCGCGCCGGCCGCGACCTGCGAGCTGCCGGCAGCGACCTGGGCCGTACCGCTCGCCAGCTCCTGCGAGCCCGCGGCGATCTCGGCCACACCGTTGTTGAGCGTGCCTGCGCCGGCCTTGAGCTCGGCGGCACCGCCGGCGAACGTGGCGACGCCGGGCCACCCGACGGAGTCGTCTCCGTGCTCGAAGGCATCGGCACCGGCCGCGAGCTTCTGCGCGCCGGGGATGACGCTGCCGGTCAGCCCGTCGAGCAGCAGTCGGACACCTGTCGCCGCGTCCGTCTTCGTCGCAGCCGTGCCGCGCAGTGCGGCGATGCCCGCTTGCAGCTGCTTCGCACCGGCCAGGGCACCGTCCTCGGGGGCGCTGAGCCCGCCGCTGATCTGGGCGACCGCGTCGTATGCCTCGGGCAGCTCGGGGAGGAGCTTGCCGGCGGCACCGGTCGCGGTGGCGAGGGTTGTCGGGTCCAGATCCGGGAGATAGGGCGAGTTCACCAGGGCGAGCTGCAACGCCGCATCGTTCTTGATCGCGTTGCTGAGGGCGGCGAGCGCCTGTCCTGCAGGGCTCAAGAGCGCCCGATTGGCGTCGATCTCCGCCATCTCGGTCAGGAGGGTCGCAGCACCGATGTTGAGCTTGTCCAGGCCCGCGACGAGCGCCGCAGCACCGCTGCCGAGGGTCTTGTCTCCGGTGCCGAGCACCGCGTAGATGCGCTCGACGGCGGGAAGGACCTGGGTGTCCAGGCCCTGAGAGAGCGCCTGTGCGCCCTCGTTGAGCCCGGTGGCGTACTGGCTGACCGCGCCCGCACCGGCGGCCACCGAGGTCGCGCCCGCGGCGACCAGCGCAGCACCGTTCGCCGCGGTCGGCGTGCCGGCGGCGAGCCTCGCGGCGCCGGCCGCGGCCTGGTCCGCACCTGCGGCGAGCGACTGGGCACCACCGGCGAGCTGCGCTGCGCCTGCCGCGGCCGTCCCGGCGCCGTCGGTGAGGCGCTGTGTGCCGTTCGCGACGTCGCGGGCGCCCGAGGCGGCGCTGGCGGCGCCGCTGGCGAGCGACTGCGCGCCGTTTGCCAGGGAGGCGGCGCCGCTGGCCGCCGAGCTCGCGCCGCTGGCGAGCTTCGTGGCGCCCTCGGAGGCGCTGTGTGCGCCGGCTTCGAGGTCGTCGGCGCCGTCGGAGAGGTCGCTCGCCCCTGCGGAGAGGCGGCTCACACCATCGGCGACCTGGGCCGAGCCGTCGTTGGCCTGCGTCGCGCCCGAGGACAGCTGCATGGCGCCGTCGGAGAGTTTCGAGACGGTGGCGAAGTAGATGAAGACCATCGCGGCGAGGAGGACGGCGAGGACCGCGACGGCGATCCTCATCCCCCACCCGTGACGGTGAGCTGCTGAGCTGCTCGACATTGAGGACTCCCTAGGTAGGGTCCGCTTCGGTGCGGACTCCGGTCGCGGGAGGCTAACAGCGGATTCCCAGGTCTTCGGGGACGACTTCGCCCGGAACTAAGTGTCACTCGATGTGAGACCGCGTTTCTTGTAGGCGATCTACAAATCGCGGGCGATCACAGGTCAGTACTGTCGCCCGGGTCGAGTTCCACGAAGGCGCCGCCGTGTTGCTCGACCGCCCACTGGAGGCGGGCGCGACCCATCGCCAGGCCGGCGCGCGAGAGGGTCATGTCATGCGTGCCGAACGCCCGCGCGGGCTTCACTGCGAGCACGAAATCCATCGCCTCGCCGATCTTGAGCCAGGGCGCGCCGACGGGGGCGGCGAGCAGGCCCACCTGCACGCCGTCGGGGACGGCGTAGGAGTCGCCGGGGTAGTAGAACTCGTCGTCGACGAGCACGCCGACGTTGTCGACGATCGGGATGCTCTCGTGGATCACCGCGTGGCGCCCGCCGAAGAAGCGGAGCGAGAACGGGCCCACCTCGATCGACTCGCCGGGGGAGACGACCGTCACGTCGTACCCGGCGGCCGCATGCGCGACGCCCGCAGGGGCGTAGATCGGGGTGTCGGCATGGATCGACAGGATGCGGTCGAGATGCTCGGGCGTCCAGTGGTCGGCGTGCTCGTGGGTGATCACGATGCCGACGAGGCCGTCGAGTTCGGTCAGGGGGGAGGTGAAGTTCCCCGGGTCGATGACCAGCTTCTTCCCCTGCTTGTCCAGGACCAGGGCGGCGTGCTCGTGCTTCGTCAAACGCATGAGAGCAGTCAACTGCGCGGGGGATCGCCCGTGCAAGCCGGTGCCGGCCCGGCACGACACGCGCGGGGATCCCGGCTCGATTTGGCGGCGTTCGGGCACCGTGTCATACTTGAGGGGTTGCCGCGGCAACGGAAACAAGACAGAACGGCCCCATCGTATAGCGGCCTAGTACGCCGCCCTCTCACGGCGGTAACGCGGGTTCGAATCCCGCTGGGGTCACCACAGAAGAAGCCCTCCGGTCCACCGGAGGGCTTCTTCGTTTCCGCCGCTCAGTCCCGGCGTCGGCGGGTGCGGCGGACGATGACCACGACCAGCACCACGATCCCGGCGGCCACGGCAGCGACCGCGAGCCAGGGGACGAGGAAGCCGAGCGCGACCACGACGCCGTTGGCGGCCGCGACGAGGCCGTGCCAGCCGGCGAGCAGTCCGTCGCCGAACCCGGCGGGATCGGCGGTCACCGGCACGACGTCGGGCTCGAGCGTCACGGTCAGCGTCGACATCTCGACCTGGTCCGCGTACCACTGCAGCTGCTGCCGGTACGACTCGAGCATCGCCTGCCGGTCGGCGAGGGCGGATTCGGCGGCGATGAGGTCGCCGACGTTCTGCGCCTGGGCCATGAGCGCGGCCAGCCGTTCCACCGAGGCCTCCGTGGCCTCGACCCGGGCCGTGAGGTCGATCGTCTCCGTCGTGACGTCCTGCCGGTTGATCGCGGTCTCGACGACCTCGCCCAGCTCGCCGAGGTCCGCCATGAAGGGTTCGAGCTCGTCGGCGGGCAGGCGCACGGTCACCCACGCGCCCGGCGCCGGGACGGGGGCGATCGCGCCCTCGAACCGGCCGGTCGCCGGATCCACCGGGATCGAGCCGTCGGCACCGATCCGCATCGCCTCGACGTGCCCGCCCGCCTCAGCGGCGGCGCGGCCGACCCGGTCGGCCGCATCCGCGACGTCGGCGACGCGGACCGTGGCCGACCCGGTCGAGATGACCGTGCGATCGGCATCCGTCATCGTGCCGGATACGCCGGCATCCTGCAGCTCGGCCCTGCCGAGCTCGGGGGCGCTCGGTATCTGCGCGGCCGGCTCCTCGAGCGCGACACCCGCCGTGTCGCCTCCCGACACGAGCGGTGTCACGGCGGGGGAGACGACCGCCGCGACCACGACGACGGCGGCGGCGGCGCCCGCCGTAGCCCACCATCCGGCGCGTCGACGGCGCCTGCGGCGTGCCTGCTCCCGGTCGGCGGCGATGGCGGCGAACAGCCCCGTCTCGATCTCGTCGACCCGATGCGCGGACAACTCGGGGAGCGTCGCCTGGCCGGCGACGGGGCCGTGTTCGGTGCTCATGCGTCCTCCTCGGTGACGGTCCGCAACGTGGTGCGGACGCGGGAGAGACGGTTCCGGACCACACCGTGACTGACGCCCAGCTCGGCGGCGGCGGCCCCATAGGCGTAGCCCCGGGTCGCACACAGGCGGAAGATCGCCTGGTCGAGTGCTCCCATTCGCCCGAGCTCCCGCAGGATCGCCTCGGCGAGCGACGCATCGATCACCTGCTGCTCCACGTCCACGGCCGAAGGCAACGTCTCGTCGACGGCGCCCGCCGTGTGCTCCCGGTCGCGCACGTTACGCCGGATGCGGTTGGCCGCCTGGAATCGGCAGATCGTGGCGAGCCACGGCAGCAGCGATCCGCCGGCGAGTTCGAAGCCGTGGAGCTTGCGCCAGGCGGTCAGGAAGGTCTCCTGCGCGACCTCCTCCGCATCCGCCCGGTCGCCGAGCAGTCCGTGCGCGATCCAGTACACCGGTCGCACGTACGCCCGGTACAGGGTGCGGAACGCCTGCTCGTCGCCGCGCGCGGCCAGGGCCACCAGCGCCGCGTCGTCGCGCGGGACCTCGTCTGTCATGCCCACCCCCGGGAACGGTCTCTCACCTTCGAAGTGTCCGTCCGGATCAGATCGTCTCACCCGGCAGGGCGTGCCGCCCATCCACTGCCGCCCCGACGAGGCCGTGATCGGCTCGTAGAATCGAGGGGGACCGGTCGGGAGTCCCCCGCATCCGCTTCCGGAAGGCTTCCATGGGTTTCGAGATCCCGGCGTGGTTCCAGATCACCGCCCTCGTCGTGCTGAGCGTCATCCTGCTCGCCGACCTGCTGCTGATCCTCAAACGTCCCCACATCCCCTCCCTCAAGGAAGCGACCGGCTGGATCGCGTTCTACGTGACCCTCGCCCTCGCGTTCGCCGTCGTGCTGCTCTGGGTCACCGGCAGCGGGGATGCGGCGGGGGAGTTCCTCGCCGGCTGGCTCACCGAATACAGCCTCTCCGTCGACAACCTCTTCGTCTTCGTCCTGCTGATGACGCAGTTCGCGGTGCCGCGGCGGTACCAGCAGGAGGTGCTCATGGTGGGCATCATCGTGGCCCTCGTGCTGCGAGGTCTATTCATCCTCCTCGGTGCGACGCTCATCGAGCACTTCAGCTGGATCTTCTACATCTTCGGCGCGTTCCTCGTCTTCACCGCCTGGCGGCAGGCGTTCCCGGGCAAGGAGGAGGACGACGCGAAGAAGGAGATCGGGATCGTGCGGTTCCTCCGCCGCTTCGTGGAGATCAGCGACTCCTACGACGGCTCGAAACTCCGGACGGTCGTCGACGGGCGCAAGGTACTGACCCCGATGCTGCTCGTGTTCATCGCGATCGGCTTCACCGACCTCATCTTCGCGATCGACTCGATCCCGGCGATCTTCGGCATCACCCGCAGCGCGTTCATCGTGTTCACCACGAACCTGTTCGCCCTCATGGGTCTGCGCCAGCTGTACTTCCTGCTCGGCGGCCTGCTCGACCGGCTGCGCTTCCTGCACTTCGGGATCGCGTTCATCCTCGCCTTCATCGGCGTGAAGCTCTTCCTGCACGCCCTGCACGAGAACGAGCTGCCGTTCATCAACGGCGGCGAACCCGTCGACTGGGCGCCCGAGATCTCGACCTGGGTCTCGCTCGCGGTCATCGTGCTCGCAATGGCGGTCGCGACCGTCGCGAGCGTCATCGGCGCCCGACGGGATACGGCCCGCGGCCGTGGCGACGGCTGACCCGGGCCCGGTGGTAATCTGAGCGGGTGCGGATCGCTCGGTTCCTCCTTAGCGGCCGCGGCGGGTGCTCGTTCCAAGCCTGACCCGTCGCGGAGTTCGTCGCGGGCTTGAGACCCCCTTCCCTGGAGTACGACAACCATGAGCAATGCTGCATCTGTGATCCCGGAGCGTCCGCGCACCCTGGCTGAGAAGGTTTGGGACAACCACCTCGTCGTGAAGGGCGAGAACGGCGAGCCGGACCTCATCTACATCGATCTGCACCTGGTGCACGAGGTCACCAGCCCCCAGGCGTTCGACGGCCTGCGCGCGGAGGGACGCCCGGTGCGCCGCCTCGATCTGACGATCGCGACCGAGGACCACAACACCCCGACGCTCGACATCGACAAGCCGATCGCCGACCTCACCAGCCGCACGCAGATCGAGACGCTGCGCCGCAACGCCGCCGAGTTCGGCGTCCGCATCCACTCGCTCGGCGACAAGGAGCAGGGCATCGTCCATGTCGTCGGTCCCCAGCTCGGTCTGACGATGCCCGGCATCACCGTCGTCTGCGGCGACTCGCACACCTCCACGCACGGCGCCTTCGGCGCGATGGCGTTCGGCATCGGCACCAGCGAGGTCGAGCACGTGCTGGCCACACAGACCCTGTCGCTGAAGCCGTTCAAGACCATGGCGATCACGGTCGAGGGCGAGTTGAAGCCCGGCGTCACCGCGAAGGACATCATCCTCGCCGTGATCGCGAAGATCGGCACGAACGGCGGGCAGGGCTACGTGCTCGAGTACCGCGGCAGCGCCATCCGCGCCCTCTCCATGGAGGGGCGCATGACGATCTGCAACATGTCGATCGAGGCCGGTGCCCGCGCGGGCATGGTCGCGCCCGACGAGACGACCTTCGCGTACCTCAAGGGTCGCCCGCATGCGCCGCAGGGCCAGGACTGGGACGACGCGGTCGCCTACTGGCGCACCCTGCCGAGCGACGAAGGTGCCGTCTACGACGCCGAGGTGTTCATCGACGCGAACGAGCTCGAGCCGTTCGTCACCTGGGGCACGAACCCCGGCCAGGGCGTCTCGCTGAACGACGTCGTGCCGGATCCGGCCGAGTTCGCCGACCCGAACGAGCGCGTCGCCGCCGAGCGCGCGCTGGAGTACATGGACCTCGTCCCGGGCACGCCCCTGAAGGACGTCCGGGTGGATGCGGTCTTCATGGGCTCCTGCACGAACAGCCGCATCGAGGACCTCCGCGCCTTCGCCTCCGTGGTGAAGGGCCGCAAGAAGGCCGACGGCGTCCGTGTCATGGTCGTCCCCGGTTCGGCACGCGTGCGGCTGGAGGCCGAAGCCGAGGGCCTGGACAAGATCTTCACCGAGTTCGGCGCCGAGTGGCGGTTCGCCGGCTGCTCGATGTGCCTGGGCATGAACCCCGACCAGCTCGCCCCGGGCGAGCGGTGCGCGTCGACCTCGAATCGCAACTTCGAGGGTCGTCAGGGCAAGGGCGGCCGGACGCACCTGGTCTCCCCGCTCGTCGCGGCGGCGACCGCCGTGCGAGGGACGCTCTCGAGCCCGAGCGACCTGGAACCCGTCGAAGCGCTGGTCGGAGCGGAGGCCTGACATGGAGAAGTTCAGCACCCACACCGGAGTCGTCGCCCCGCTGCGCCGTTCCGCGGTCGACACCGACCAGATCATCCCCGCCGTCTACCTGAAGCGGGTCACCAAGACCGGCTTCGAGGACGCCCTGTTCGCCAACTGGCGGCAGGACCCCGACTTCCTCCTCAATCAGCCCGCGTACGCGAACGCGTCGATCCTGGTCGCCGGCCCCGACTTCGGCACCGGCTCCAGCCGTGAGCACGCCGTGTGGGCGCTGCGCGACTACGGGTTCCGCGTCGTGCTCAGCCCCAAGTTCGCGGACATCTTCCGTGGCAACGCCGGCAAGCAGGGACTGGTCACGGGCGTCATCACCGAGGCAGACCTGGAGGCGATCTGGGCGGCCGCCGAGGCGCAGCCCGGTGTCGAGATGACGGTCGACCTCGAGACCCGCACCGCGGCGCTCGGTGACCTCTCGGTCTCCTTCGACATCGACGATTACACTAGATGGCGCCTGCTGGAGGGCCTCGACGACATCGGGCTCACCCTCCGCAACGAAGACAAGATCGCCGCCTACGAAGCGCGACGAGAAGCCTGGAAGCCTCGGACGCTACCCGTCCCGCCGCTTCCCGCACAGTGAGGGAACGCTCCATGACACTCCTCGGCGACACCACGACCGCTTCCGGGAAGAAGGCGACCGAGGGGGAGGTGCTCTCCATCCGGGGCGGTCGTCCGCTGTCGGGCACGGTCGCGGTGAAGGGCGCGAAGAACCTCGTCACCAAGGCGATGGTGGCCTCGCTCCTCGGCGAGGAGCCCAGCATCCTCCGTGACGTCCCGGACATCAGCGACGTCGCCGTGGTGCGCTCCCTGCTCGAGGTGCACGGCGTGCGCGTCGCGGAGGGACCGGAGCCGGGCTCCCTCCTCCTCGACCCGCGGGACGTCGAGAGCGCCCACATGGAGGAGATCGATGCGCACGCGGGTGCGTCGCGCATCCCGATCCTCTTCTGCGGACCGCTCCTGCACCGGCTCGGCCAGGCGTTCATCCCCGACCTGGGCGGCTGCCGCATCGGCGACCGGCCGATCGACTTCCACCTCGACGCCCTGCGCAAGTTCGGTGCCGTCGTGGAGAAGCTGCCCAGCGGCATCCGTCTGTCCGCCCCGAACGGCCTGCACGGCGCGAACATCCACCTGCCGTACCCGAGCGTGGGGGCGACCGAGCAGGTGCTGCTGACCGCGGTGCGTGCCGCCGGCGTCACCGAGCTTCGCAACGCCGCCATCGAGCCCGAGATCATGGACCTCATCGGCGTGCTGCAGAAGATGGGCGCGATCATCTCCTACGAGCCGAACCGCGTCATCCTCATCGAGGGCGTCGACTCGCTCCGCGGCTACGACCACCGTGCGATCTTCGACCGCAACGAGGCGGCGAGCTGGGCGTGCGCCGCGCTCGCGACCGGTGGCGAGATCTTCGTCGCGGGCGCCGAGCAGCAGGACATGCTCACCTTCCTGAACGTGGTCCGCAAGATCGGCGGCGACTTCGACATCCGCGAGGACGGCATCCTCTTCCGCCGCGGCGGCGACCTGCACGCGACCACGGTCGAGACCGACGTGCACCCCGGCTTCATGACCGACTGGCAGCAGCCGCTCATCGTCGCGCTCACCCAGGCCGAGGGCCGCTCGACCGTCCACGAGACCGTGTACGAGAACCGGTTCGGCTTCACCCAGGCGCTCGTGCAGATGGGCGCCGACATCACGGTCTACCCCAACGGGCTGCAGGACGGGCCGCGCCGGGTCCCGCGCCGCACGCTCGAGCAGGCGGCCGTCATCAACGGCCCCACCCCGCTGCACGCGGCCGACATCACCGTGCCGGACCTCCGCGGAGGTTACAGCCACGTCATCGCTGCGCTCACCGCCGAAGGCGAGTCCGTCGTCCGCAACATCGGCATCATCCGCCGCGGCTACGCCGACTTCCTCGACAAGCTCTCGGCGCTCGGCGCCGACTTCTCCGTGATCGGCTGATGGCGCGGCACCGTCGACGGGTCGACCCGGAGAAGGCGCGGCCCAGCCTCTTCTGGCTGCTGGGCGGCATCATCGTCCCGGTGATGTCCCTGTTCGCGAAGATCGAGATCGAGGGCGACGAGCACCTTCCGGAGGAGGGCCCGTTCGTCCTCGCGCCGAACCACTACAGCGAGATCGACCCGTTGATCGTCGCCATCGCGGTATGGCGTCTCGGGCGCGCACCGCGGTTCATGGCCAAGGAGAGCCTGTTCCGCGTCCCCGTGCTCGGCCCGGCCATGCGCGGCACCGGGATGATCCCGGTCGCACGCCGCGGCTCCTCGGCGTCTGCGAAGGAGACGCTCGAGACCGCCCGCCGGCTCAGTGAGGCCGGCGACGGCGTGATCGTCTATCCGGAGGGCACGCTCACCCGCGACCCCGACCTGTGGCCGATGCGCGGCAAGACCGGTGCCGCCCGCCTGGCGCTGGCCGGCGACATCCCGCTCATCCCCGCCGCGCAGTGGGGTGCGCAGCAGATCATGCCCCGCTACGGCACGTTCCGCTTCTGGCCGCTGCGCAACCGCGTGCGCCTGAAGTTCGGGCCGCCCATGGACCTGTCCGCGTCGAAGGGGCACGAGCACCAGTCGAGCGAGCAGGCCCGTGTGACCGGCGACCTCATGAACGAGATCACCCACCTGCTCGAGGACCTGCGCGGGCAGACCGCCCCGGCCGAGCGGTGGAACCCGAACGAGCACGGACAGAAGGAGACGGGACGCCTTGAGCCGGAAGCCTGAGCCCGCGCCCCGCGTCGCCGTGCTCGGTGCCGGCAGCTGGGGCACCACCTTCGGCAAGATCCTGGCCGACGGCGGCGCACACGTCACGATGTGGGCACGCCGACCGGAGTTGGCGGCGGAGATCCGCACCACCCACCGCAACAGCAAGTACCTGCCCGGCATCAACCTGCCGCGGAACATGACCGCCACGAGCGAGCTCGCCGAGGCGATCGACGGCGCCACTCAGGTGTACCTGTCGGTGCCGAGCCAGACCCTGCGGGCGAACCTCATCGGCATCCGCCCGCTCGTCGCGCGCAGTGACGTGCCCATCGTCTCGCTCATGAAGGGCGTCGAGAAGCGCACCGGGATGCGGATGAGCCAGGTCATCGAGCAGGAGCTGCAGTGCGACCCGGCCCGGATCGCCGTCGCCTCCGGCCCGAACCTCGCCCTGGAGATCGCGCAGGAGCAGCCGACCGCCGCGGTCATCGCCTCCGCCAGTCTGGAAACCGCCGAGGCCGTCGCCATTCGCGCCCGGAACCGGTACTTCCGCACGTTCGTGAACACGGATGTGATCGGCACCGAGTTCGGCGGCGTGCTGAAGAACCTCATCGCGGTCGCGATCGGCATCGTGGACGGCGTCGGCTACGGCGAGAACACGAAGGCGTCGATCATCACGCGCGGCCTCGTCGAGATGACCGACTTCGCCGTCGCGAACGGGGCGCAGCCCGAGACGCTGCAGGGACTCGCCGGACTCGGCGACCTCATCGCGACCTGCCAGTCGCCGCTGAGCCGCAACAACACGGCCGGCCGGCTCCTCGGGCAGGGATACAGCTTCCAGGACGTGGTGGAGCACATGCAGCAGACCGCGGAGGGCCTCGGCTCGGTCGCACCCGTGCTGCAGCTCGCGCGCGCCGCGGGGGTCCAGATGCCGATCGTCGAGCAGGTCAAGCGCGTGCTCGACGGCGCCATGGACCCGCGCGAGATCGCCCCGCACCTGACCACCGACGACGACACCCCACAGGGGGAGAGGACGCAGCATGGACAAGCCGGCAGTGGCGGTGCTCTTCGGCGGGCGCTCCAGCGAGCACTCGATCAGTTCCGCAACGGCAGGCGGGGTGCTGCAGGCGATCGACCGTGACCGCTACCGGGTGATCCCGATCGGCATCACCCGCGACGGCGCGTTCGTCCTCGAGGACGACGACCCGGAGAAGTTCCGGATGGACCCGGCGCGCATGCCCGGCGTCGTCGACAACGGCACCCGCATCCTGTGGCCGGAGGCGAACGGCGACCGGATGCTGCGCGTGCGCCGCGACGACGGTTCGGTTCACGACCTCGGCCCGGTCGACGTGGTGCTGCCGATCCTCCACGGCGCACACGGCGAGGACGGCACGATCCAGGGCTTCTTCGACACGCTCGAACTGCCGTACGCCGGCGGCGGTGTGCTGGACTCGGCGATCTGCATGGACAAGCACTTCATGAAGGTCGCCCTGGCCGCATCCGGTGTGCCGGTCGCGCCCGGTGTCACGGTGCGCGCCGCGGAGTGGGAGGCGGACGCCACCGCGGTCCGCGCCAAGGTCACCGGCCTCGCGTACCCGCTGTTCGTGAAGCCGTGCCGCGCCGGTTCCAGCGTCGGGGTGTCGAAGGTGCACGGCCCGGACGAGTTCGACGACGCGATGCGCATCGCGTTCGCCGAGGACGACAAGGTGCTCGTGGAGCAGGGCGTCGTCGGCCGCGAGGTCGAGGTCGGCGTGCTCGAGGGCCGCGACGGTGCGCCCGCCCGGGCGTCGCTGCCGGGCGAGATCGTGCTCAGCGGCCGTGAGTTCTATGACTTCGAGGGCAAGTACCTCGGCGGTGACGGCGTCGAGGTGGTGTGCCCGGCCGCGCTCACCGACGACGAGATCGAGCTGCTGCGAGACATGGCGCTGCGCGCGTTCGCCGCGGTCGACGGCCGGGGCCTCGCCCGCGTGGACTTCTTCCTCACCGCGGACGGCCCCGTGGTCAACGAACTGAACACGATGCCCGGTTTCACCCCGATCTCGATGTTCCCGAAGTGCTGGATCGCGTCCGGGATGACCTACCCCGAACTCATCTCCGAGCTCATCGACACCGCGCTCGCGCGCTGACGCGCCGCCGCAGCGCGACAACAGGAGAAATCCCGGAATCAGGACGATCCGGCCGAGATCCTCCTGATCTCGGGATTTCTCCTGAACTCCGAAGGCGGATGCGGCGGGCTCAGGCCGCGGGGCGTTCGGTGCACTCGGCGGTGCGCGGCAGCTTGCCGACGAGCGGCTTCAGCGCCTTCAGCACCTCGAAGCTGGAGACGACGTCGTAGTCGACGTAGACCTCGACCGCGGGCTGGCGGCCGAACGTGGTGAACCGGTAGTGCGGGGCGTCGGTGTCGTCGACGAGCCAGTCGACGCCCTCGACGGTCTGGCAGGGGAGTTCGGAGACCGCGGGCGCGGTCACCCCGCACGCGAGGATGACCGCAGTCGGATCGCCCCAGGCGCCGGTGGCCTGCGCGTCCGTCCAGCGCCGGTCGAGCCCGGCGAGCCGGTCGGGGAGGTATGCGGTGACCTGCGCGCATGCCGGGTCGTTCGCCTCCGGTGCCGGCTGCAGCGAGACCGTGCCTGCGCAGCCGGTGAGCGCCGCCGCCGACGCGAGGAGGACGGCGAGGAGGCGGCGTGGACGGGTGCGGGTCACTCCTCCAGGCTAACCCTCGTCGCAGGCGGTGCCGTCCCGGCGGCGGCACGGTCGGCGGTGCGGCATCGGTAGCGTGGAGGCATGCACGAGACGGTCGGCGCCCTGGGCGAGAAGGCGGTGCTCCGCCGCATCCTGGACCGGATCGGTCCGAGCCGTGCCGAGGTCGGCCCCGGTGACGACGCAGCCGTGCTGCGCGCACCGGGCGGCCGGATCGTCGTCACCACCGACACCCTCGTGCACGGCCCCGACTTCCGGCTCGCCTGGTCGGGCGGGTACGACCTCGGCTGGAAGGCCGCCGCCGTGAACCTCGCCGACGTCGCGGCGATGGGCGCCGCCCCGACCGCCCTCTTCGTCGCGCTCGCGATGCCGGACGAGACCTCGGTGGCGTTCGTCGAGGCGCTGGCCGACGGTTTCCGCGACGCCTGCGACCGCCTCGCTCCCGGCTGTGCGGTCGAGGGCGGCGACCTGGCCGCATCCGACACGCTCACGGTCGCGGTGACCGCGATCGGCGTGCCGGAAGGTGCGCCGGTGCTGCGCTCGGGTGCCCGACCGGGCGACGTCGTCGCGCTGGCGGGGGACGCCGGGGTCGCCGCCCGCGGGCTGCGCCTGCTGTTCCAGGTCTTCCGGGACGCCGAGGGCACACCGGTGCCGCTCGATTCCGCCCGCGTCGCCGCGCTGCCCGAGCCGGACCGGATCGCGCTCGCGCGCCAGCTCCGGCCCGAGCCGCCCATCGCCCTGGGCCCGGTCGCGGCGGCGGCGGGCGCGACGGCGATGATGGACGTCTCGGACGGCCTCGTCCTGGACGCGGGCCGGATGGCCGCCGCATCCGGGGTCACGCTCCGCCTCGACGAGGCCGCGTTCGCCGGCGACCCGCTCGCGCTCTCCGGCGGCGAGGACCACGCGCTGCTCGCGACGTTCCCCGCGGCCGCCGGGCTGCCCGAGGGCTTCCGCCGGATCGGCGAGGTGACGGATGCGGGTATCCACCCGCTGCTGGTGGGCGACACGCCGCCGGAGGGGCGCGGCGGCTGGGACCCCTACGAGGACTGGGACGCGGGCAGGGGCTGAGCCCACCACACCGCGGTGTCGCCGTAGACGCGCGCGCGGATCTGCTCGAGACCGGCCGAGGCCCAGTCCGGCTCGGTCGCGCGCTTGCCCCGCTCCACCACGACGAGCGCGTCGGGGGACAGGTGCGGTGCGAGCAGGCGCAGGTCCTCGTCCATGTCCGCGTCGCCGAGGTCGTACGGCGGGTCGGTGAAGACGAGGTCGAACTCGGCCGTCGTGTGGCGAAGGAACGCCTGCACGCCGCTGCGGTGGACGCGTGCGGGTGCGCCGAGGGCCGTCGCGACGCGGGTCGCGTTCCGCTGGGCGACGGATGCGGCGGACCCGGCCTTCTCGACCAGGTCGGCGCTGCGTCCGCCCCGGCTGAGGGCTTCCAACCCGAGCGCACCGGAGCCGGCGTACAGGTCGAGCACGCGGGCGCCCTCGATCGCGTCGGCGCTCTCGAGCGCGCCGAAGAGCGATTCGCGTACGCGTTCGCTGGTGGGGCGGGTGCCGCTGCCGGGCACGTCCAGTCGGGTGCCTCCCGCGGCGCCCGCGATGATCCGGGTCACCGTCCCAGCCTATCCAGGGCGGCTCACGCGTCTTCGCGGTCCTCTTCCCGCAGGCGCGGTTCGGTGCGCAGTTGCGGACGCACACCGGCCGGCGCGCCGGCCGCGGAAGAGCGTGTGCTTGCCGAGCCAGCGCACCGGGACGCCGAGCCGCCACGCGATCGCGAGCATGATGACGAAGTCCCAATTGGAGGTGTGGGGTGCG
>Ga0182737_1001103_pt1 | contig 28834 bp, 23 predicted proteins | sample eDN5th30CBELigOP_FD_128878 | JGI IMG/M metagenome (GOLD analysis project Ga0182737, IMG submission 128878) | Enriched Organic Plus compost microbial communities from Emeryville, California, USA - eDNA 5th pass 30_C BE-Lig OP (version 2) (version 2) ... | reverse complement strand
TCCGGCTGTACTCAAGAATGCATTGGATGTCGCTTCCAGACCCTACGGACAAAGTAAATGGAACGGCAAACCTGCCGCTATCGTATCTGTATCCATAGGAGCAATAGGTGGGTTTGGTGCCAACCATCACCTGCGACAATGCTTTACTTTTCTCAATATGCCTGCTTTGCAGCAACCTGAGATGTATATTGGCAATATCACCAAATTGCTAGATGAAGAGGGAGGATTTAAGGAACAACAGACAATAGATCTGTTTCAGTCATTTATCAAGGCTTTTGAACAATGGATTGAAAAAGTTTAGTCCACTTGGGTAGTTAAGTTTCCCTGCTGTTTTTCCCATGCCACGACAAGCCTGGCCATCATGCTATAACGCTCCATCCCTTCAGGCTGGTTGTTATGCATCAAGTATTGGTCGTAAAAAAGATTGGACAATCTGTTTATCCAGCTCCTATATTGCCGCCAAAAAGCACGTTCCTCCTCCAGGTCCTGTCGGACCTTGGGGGACAGCATATGTCTATATTTTTCATATCTCTGCTTATCGACAGTATACAACGGATATATAAGATACTGTGTAGCTTCGTAATAAGCCGAATACCTATACCAAGCATTCGGATGATCCATCAGCTTGCGAAAGGCAATAAAATTACATTCATCCTCAAAACCGACACCCATCTGATGCGCAAGTTCATGCACATTCACAAAGGGATAAGATACCAGAGGAATACGTTGGTTGACGTGGGCTTCCAAAGTAAAAGGATTGAAGTAACCCGACACCGAAAAGTAGGAAATAATTGTACTGGATAAAGGAGATTTTCCATGTATTTGGCTATGGCACAACATATCCTTAAACACCGTATCCTGCCTCATCCATTCCTGCAGATCTTTGCCAACTCCTCTCCTTTCCCGGCCATTCAAGACTAAACTATCCCTCAGATCGTTTGTAATACCTATATATTTTTCAATCACTTGTGCATAGTCTTCTATAGAGATACTTTTCACGTCAAGACCGATTTGATCGGCTAGCGGAACCCGAAAGTAATTCAATCCCCAGTTGACATAGAAAAAGGTATAGAGAAAGGTGATCAACGCAACAAGCTGTATCATCCTGCAAACAGCATCCTGCCATTTCTTCCGAAATAAAGCGCTTATTCCCCTGTACAAAAGCACGACAAACAGCACGACAACCATACCATACATCAAGTCCCCCACACTAAAGGGAAGCCAGGAAAAAAGAATAATGGACAAAAAGGAAAATTTGGGATAGAAACCTCGGGAATAATACTGCTCAACCCAATGTGGATTGCTTTGCACTATACCGATAAACAATTGGAGCAATAGGCATATGACAATTACCCCCAGATAGAATCTGTTTTTACCCTTTGCTACCCTGCCCCAATCAACTTTCATTTTCGTAGTACAACTTATAGTAGTTCATCCCCTTGTCTTCGTCAAATCCATGCTCCAGGTATTCTCGCTTTCCGTGTACATATACATGAAAATTCTTGTCCAGCTTGATGACACTTTTATAGTTGGACTGCATCTTCTTGACAGCAGGGGCCGCAATGGCAAAATTGCTTTGAAATGGTTGGTCAAATTCTTCGGAAAAAGATTCCTTATAGTCGTTGAACAAGCTTGCCGCCTGCGGATTGCCAATGACTTCTTCCTCAAATTCAGCACTGTCAAACGTTTCTTTGGACTTGAAATAGTTCATGGAACGATTCAGCAGGTCGATCTTGTCAGCCGTTTGCAGTTCAAACACTTCGTCCAGCTTTTCGTTGACAAAGTTCTTGTACACCTTCATGATATTCCCGGTCTGCTGGTACTCGTCGTTCCGGTATTTGAGCTGCAAAAAGCTATCCTTCCAATACACGGCTTCAGAGGAGTTTGTCTGGTCTACGACCAATACCTTATAGCCTTCTTCTTGCTCATCATTCACGATGACGACACCCTTGTCCAGTTTGTTGATATTGATAGCCTCCTGTTCGTAGTTGAGCTGAAAACCTCCTTGATTCGGGTAGACTTTGAGATAAGCTTCTTTATTTTCGGATTTGAAGATACCGACAGCTTCTCTATCCTCTCCTTCCATCTGCACGTTTTTCAAACGGACAATATACAGTTCGCCCGACTTTATCTTGGGATGTTCCGAGATCTCGTACAGGTGCTTCGCAATTTCCTGGCTATAGGCGTGGAATTCGATTTCCTTGTCAAATAGTTTCTTGGTAAAGTGGTACACCTCGTTGAGCTGAAGCTCCTCGTTGGGATGAAAGAAGCGGTACACTTCCTTCACTTTGGCAAAGGGTTTCATAAAATATTGCATCAGCAGGTCGGGAAGCACTTCGTCTCCCTGTAGGGATACAGGTTCTTCAGATAATATATAAAATTCCTCATTGGCCTTATTGCCTACGTGATGGATAGATAAGTGTTCTAAAACGGCATCTTGATGAAAAAACATGGCTCAAAGTAAAAATTAAAAAGTCATAAATCAAAGAGTATATCCTTATTTTTCCCGCTGATCAGCACAGATCTATTTCTCCCTGCGAGTATCTGCAAATCAAAATCTACGTCCATCTGCGGGAAATTAAAAAAACACATCAATCGCCACTCTATACGTCTCCACATGCACATTTACAATGTCTCGGATATCAGGCGAATATCCTCCTCCCATGCTGATCTGCACAGGCACCTGTCGGTCCCGGCATAATTGCAAAACCAACCTATCCCGCCGTCTACAACCTTCCGGCGATACGTTCAGCTTCCCCAGCTTATCCGTGTCCAAAATATCCACCCCGGCTTGGTAAAAGACAAAGTCTGGTTTTACAGTAGAAAACAACGCAACAAGGTTCTTTTCCAAGAGCTCCAGATATACCTCGTCCCCTATACCATCATCCAATCCCACATCCACATGCGACTGTGCCTTGACGAATGGAAAATTCTTTTCCCCATGCATCGAAAAGGTTACAATATCACGATGTTTTTCAAAAATATCGGCTGTACCATTGCCTTGATGTACATCCAGATCCACGATCAAAATACGCTTTGCCATATCCTGATAGTGGAGATAAGCTGCGGCAACAGCCTGATCATTCATCAAACAAAACCCCTCTCCAAAATCCCGACCTGCATGATGTGTACCTCCCGCCGTATTGAGCGACACTCCATATTCTATAGCATACAAAGCAGACTTGATCGTACCATCCACAATGTAACGTTCCCTATCGACCAAACCCTGCGACAACGGAAAACCGATACGCCTAACCATTCGGGCATCCAATGTCAGATCAAACAACCGACGTATGTAAGAGGAATCATGCGCCAGACAAGCCGTATCAAAATCTATCCGATCCGGTTCAAAGAAATTAGCCTCCGTAACCAATCCCTGATAAAGCAACTGTTGCGGTATAAGTTCATACTTCAACATCGGAAAACGATGACCTGCCGGCAAAGGATGTATATAACTGTTATGGTGTGCTATTTTTAACAATTTCAATCAATTTTGTTAGGTACGAAAATACGGGGTGCACGACAGATTTCCGTTATATCTCCAATATGCGTTTTATTGTCATTCTGAGTGCCAACGAAGAATCTATACGGCATGCTTTTTCAGATCGTTATTCATCTTTTGTCTGTTTTTAACGGCATTCATGATTACTTCGTAATTCGGTAACCCTCAGGATGACAAACGGATTTTTGTCGTATACAAAAGTACGAAGAACTAAATTATTATTATCTTAGTGGCAATCAAAATTCGTACTATCCGTAGTGTTGAGCGAAGCGGTCACTACGGATCAATAATAAGATGGAGTCTGAGACTCCTATCCATTTTTCAAAGTTCGTAGAGACCCTACGGAACTCTACGAACAGTAAGACGGTATTTTCAACATCAACACAAAAGATAAAACAATCTAAATGGAAGAAACAAAATCATTACCCCAACTCAGCTCTGAAGAAATCCGTGTATTAGGTTCTTTATTGGAAAAGTCAAGGACAACACCAGAATATTATCCTATGACCATCAACGCCCTGCAAGCAGCATGTAATCAAAAAACTTCCCGAAAACCCGTGGTATCCTACGATGAGAATACCATCATATCCACATTGGATTCGTTGAAAAAAAAGGGCTTGGTATCGACCGTAGTGGGTGGTGGTAGCCGGGTGACCAAATACAAACACAATCTCGCTATACAATATCCATTGGTTCCGGCCGAATTGGCGGCACTTTGCCTGCTCTTCTTGCGCGGCCCATTGACCGCAGGAGAGATCAATTCCAATTCCGGCAGGCTATACGAGTTCGAAACGCTGGACGAAGTACAGGAATTGTTGAACAAATTGTCGGAGGACGAAGCGGCCTATGTCAAACTCCTACCCAAACGTCCAGGCCAGAAAGAAGCTCGTTATATACATCTTTTTGGAGAATTCAACGAAGAAGAATACGAAACCTCCTATCCTTCAACAACAGCTAACCCTAATCAAGTTCAGGCTTTGGAAGAACGTGTGGCCACGCTTGAAGAGCAGTTGGCAACATTACGGGAAGAGTTTGACAAGCTATTGGCGGAGCTCACCTAAAACCAACGCAGATGAGATATTTTTTCTTTTTGATCATTGCTCTTGTGACTGTTTTCCAAGCAGGAGCACAATCTTTTGTTCCTCTCCTAGAGGGTGTCAAATCCGGTTTTCGGGGATTGGCGACACATGGTAAACAGACCGTCTGGGTCAGTGGTAGCAACGGAACTATTGGCTACTCCACAAACCAAGGGAAAGATTGGAACTGGGTCAATCCCAAAGGGTACGAAACTTTTGACTTTAGGGATATCGAGGTTTTTTCAGCCAAAGAAGCCGTGGTCATGAGCTCAGGCACACCCACAGTCATTCTACGGACGACAGATGCCGGACGTACGTGGAAGGAAGTCTTTAGCGATGACAGACCAGCTATTTTCCTGAATGCCATTGCTTTTGAGGGTAAGAAAGGATATGCATTGGGAGATCCCATAGACGGGTTATTCCAACTTTTCACGACAACCGATAAAGGAAAGACATGGAAAGATATCAGTCAGGATATGGTACTTTTTGCCGATCAAGGTGAAATTGCATTTGCTGCTTCCGGGTCTTCCATTCAACTGCTCAAAGATATTTTGTACATCGGCACAGGGGGGAAATATTCGAGCATATTCGCTTATAACCCGAAAGCTTTGCGTGTGGACAAGTACGATTGCCCGATATGGTCAGGGCAGGCATCGACGGGTGTATTTGCCATAGATTTTTGGGACAAGAACTACGGAATAGTGGTTGGCGGCAACTATATGGATGATAAGGAAAGCCCTAACAATGTACTGATCACTCGTGACGGTGGTCTATCCTGGATCAAACCTCAAACAGGTGTGCACGGTTATCGATCGGATGTAGTGCTCTTAACCAAAGATCGTGTGCTCGCCACGGGAACATCCGGGACGGATTTTTCGGAAGACGGTGGCATAAACTGGAAAAACATCTCTTATCTGAGCTTCAATACCCTGGCCAAGACTAAGGATGGAAAAAGTATCTATGCTGCCGGATCAGAAGGAAAGGTGTACAAAATAGTTTTGTAGATTTGGTTTTTCGATTTATGATCGAAAGACCAAATCTATCCTATATTTACCACCTTATGCGTTTTGCCGTTGAAACTGAATGTATCGCCTAATGATAGGCCAACCAATAACCTTCCAATAGGAGATTGTGGAGAAACGCAAAAAACCTGCTCTTCGTCTATTTTTACCTGACCGATACTGATTGCCATAAAATAATACCCTGAGTCGGTTTGTACCAGACTACCTAAGCTAATAATCGGAGATTCTCTAAACGGGATTAATTGATCCAAGGTATTCAAGTCACGTTCAGCTATAGCCAATTGTTGATGATAACGATTTAGATCCTGTTGGATCATTTCACGGCTCGTTTCATACTTATCGCCTGCGCTGCTTTTGGTTTCTTCCTGCAAAGCAGATGTAGCATCTCCGATAGCGGTTTGGATTTCCTGTATACGCTTATTTACGTGATCCCTGCAATATTCCAATACGAATTCTTTGTCCATGATAGGAGTTTGGGTTCTATATCAAAGAGATAAGCACCTGTAGTACTACAGGTGCTTATCTCTAAATTCTAAACAGTAGTCGCCTCTGGGCAGACCTGTTTTGTCAACGATTACTCACCGTCAAAAGTTACTTTGACCAAATGCCTGTCGATCTCCCATTTTCCCGTACCTTCTTCACCGATCACATCAAACAGTTCGAGTATCCTTCTGGCCACATACTCCTCTTCGATCTGCTCTTCCAAGAACCACTGTAAGAAATTGAATGTCACAAAATCCTTTCCCTTCATACATTTGTCCGCAATATTGTTAAATTGCTCGGTCACGAACATTTCCTGCTCCAAAGTCTGCTCAAAAACACCTCTGAACGATTCGAAATCCACCGGAATATTTGTTATTTCCGGAGAAATGGCACGTCCACCTCTATTGCTGATATAATGGAAAATTTTCAACATATGTTCGCGCTCTTCATCAGATTGCTTAGCAAAAAATTTTGCTGCATTGTCCAATCCTTGATCATCACACCAAGCGGACATAGCCAAGTATAGCGATGAGGAATGTGCCTCGACTTTGATTTGAGCATTCAATATATTTTCTATCTCTTCGGACAAAGATGATTTTAATTTCAATAGATCTTTCATATCACTCGTTTTTTATTTACTGTCTTTTTTTTAAACACAACAATAATTTCCCGTTATTGTTTGGTACAAAGATAAAACCAATGAAAGGGATATGACGAAGAAAAGTACAATACGAATTCAGTCTAAATTAGCCACCCAAATAGCTAACTTATTTGGAATCAGTATAATTTCAGATAGAAAATGATGCAGGGACATGAATAACTTTGGGCTTGGGCCCAATCAAAATTAGAAGGCGGCAAAGACAGCACCCCGTTGTAGGATAGCTTTTACTTCACCTTTCAGTTCCAGAACAAACTTTGCTCCGGACAAGAGCTCACGCAGATTGAGAATATCCTCTACGGTCAATAGGAAACAACGCTCTGTCCGAAAAGGCATGACGATCTCAAAGTCCGAAGAGCGGGACGAATCGCACAGCATCTTCTCGATATCGATAGCGTCGATCCTTTTCTTGAAATGGATAAAATCACTGACCTTGAATGCCGTCGTTGTATGTTGGAATTCCAACCAATAGCAATTCTTTCTACTGCACTGATACACTGCTCCAAAATCGGTCTTGAATACTTCCTCTACGTGTGCTAACGGACAAACCATCTTTCCAAATCAACTACTTATTGTTCCTACTTTTTATAACTAAGCCGAGCAAAAATAACTTTTGTTAAGAATTAATCCAAATAAAAAAGCGACTATTTTTAGTCGCTCTTTAAAATTTTATGAAATATACTTTAAAGTTACGAAGTTATGATGGTGAAGTAGGTTATGGGGACAAGGTTTAGTCATAACTACATCACCACCGTCACTATCATCACCTTTTAATTTAAAACTCGTTTTCTTCTTCTGCTGTCAACAATTCTTTGTGGTTGCTGACGTTTGTTCTGTTTTTGGTTTTATGTTTGTTGATCTGTCTTCTCAATGATTCTACAGCAATGTCTGTCGCTTCTTCAAAGGTTTTGGCCTGTGCTTTGGCAAAAAGTTGGCTGCCCGGAATATTCAATTTCAACTCCACCACTTTGTTTGCCTCGTCTTCCACGTTTTCCAATCTCAAATAACACACTCCTTCGATGATATTATCCAGATATTGCTCCAATTTGCTGGATTTGCGCTTAATGAAATCTATCAGTTTCTGATCTGCATCGAATTTAATGGATTGCACGATAATGTTCATTTTTCCTCCTTTTTTAAGCTTTTGGATGAGCTTGTTTGTAAATTGATTTTAAACGTTCTGCTGAGTTGTGCGTGTACACTTGGGTCGAGGCCAATCCAGCATGGCCCAATAATTCTTTGATCGCATTCAGATCCGCTCCGTTGTCCAAGAGGCTAGTCGCAAAACTGTGCCTTAAAACATGTGGGCTTCGCTTCTTCTGTGATGTTATCATCGACAGATACTTTTGGACTATCCTATAGATCAACTTGGGATATGCTTGCTTTCCTTCTTTAGTAACGACCAAACAGTCGGAAATGTTTGCTAAATTTTTCTGTTTTTTCTGTGTTATATATTTTTTTAGTTCATCGATTAAGGTTGTGTGCATCGGAACAAATCTTTCCTTGCTCCTCTTTCCGAATATACGGATTTTTTTATTGAAAAAATCAATATCCTGCTCTTTTATTTTCAATAATTCAGAAAGACGTATACCTGTTCCGAACAGTAGTTCCATAACAATAAAATCCCGATAGTTTTCGAAATCATCGTCCGTTTTTTCCCATGATTCCAACAGGTGGTTCAACTTGTCTTTTTCCACGACCGTAGGCAGTTTTTTCGGTGTTTTCAACACCTGTATCAAGCGCATAGGATCACTTTTTATCAGGTTCTCGCGAAGCAGGAATTTGTAATACGACCGCAATGCAGAGATAGCACGATTGATAGTGACGGCTTCCTTACCCTCTTCTTTCATTGTAGAAAGGTAATAGCGAACCAGTTTATGATCAATCTCTTCAAAAGGCACCGACTCCCGTTCCACAAACGCCATAAAACGGTTTATCTCCATCTCATACGCCGTGATGGTATGGAGAGAACAACGCTTTTCGTGCGTCAGATATGTCATAAACCGGCTTTTGTACATCCTTGCTTAAATTCTCCTTTAAGTTAGGACATAAATATGGAATTCTATAATAGTTTGCCGTAAAAGATTGTTAAAGTTTGTGAAATAGCTGGCGTAAGGATAAACGAAGTGATTCTTGTGACATAAATGGGCAGCTAAGGTGTATCTGTCTACCGCAGGCAGGCACACAAATATTAGTAAGCTATATAGGTAGCACGTATACATATCCCCCTTTGGAGGGGGGCGCGAAGGGAATAGCGTTGGGCAGGGGGAGGAAAAAGCTACAAAAACAATTGATAAATAACGTCTTGTATATAAATCCTCCCCCTACCCCCTCGGAGAGGGGGACAGTGATTAACAACGGTATCATGAAAACAAGTAGAGTGCAAGTAACTATAACATTAAAAGATGCTACAGGCTTGCGCCAGGCGAAAAAACAACGCTCGGTCTCGCCCTCCGCAATAAAATCTTACTTGAACCCTACAAAGCTGGCAAAGCACAGATTCTTGTGCAAGACATCTACCGCTGTGAATCCCACCTCTTTCAGCAGCTCCAACTGATACATTAGGCTTCTGGGCGAATCTTCCTTTGCAATGTAGGCAAATACATGATCACGATAGGCTTCGTCTTTCAGTCCCGTAAGGTATTGCCCATACCGATGGGTATAGATCAAATCCTGCAAGGGAGCCGTAGCTTGTTCAATCAGATCAAATATCCAGACACTTCCCCCCGGCTTCAACAAACCGTAGAGTTTGGCAAAAGCCGATTGCCAATCGTTATCATCACGCAAATGGTGCAATACAGCAGTAGCAATGATCACATCAAAAGACTGTTCGGGGAAGTCTACACGACGGAAATCACCTTGGAAAATCCGGGTATTACCTCCGCTATTGACTGCCTCTACCCGCTCCTTTGCTTTATCGAGCATGGGTCGGCTCAGATCTACTAACGTAATATCCAACGGGTTGACATATTCCAACAATTTGACATCGTAATTGCCTGCTCCACAACCGATATCCAGTACCGAAGATCCTTTAGGATAAATGGTGGCAATACTTTCCGCAATCAATTGCATATTGAACGAAGCATCCAATGTAGTCACCTGCCCTGTCTCCAGATTGGAAAAACGTGCCACATCCTTGTCAAAACGTTCTTCAATTTCCTTTAAGGTTGATTTGTCTTGCATAGTTCTCCGGATTATCTATTCAAAGCTAACATTTGCTTAGATTATTTCCTACATTTGAAGATAAAGAGATAAACATATGAAGTTATATACCATAGACACTGGATATTTCAAGCTCGATGGCGGAGCGATGTTTGGCGTGGTGCCCAAATCCCTGTGGCAACGCACCAACCCGGCCGATGCCAACAACCTCTGTACCTGGACCAACCGATTACTGCTGATCGAAGACGGCAAAAGACTGACCTTGGTGGACACAGCCATAGGCGACAAGCAGGATGATAAATTCTTCAGCCATTATTATCTACACGGAGACGATACCTTAGACAAATCTTTGGCAAAGCACGGTTTCCACCGGGACGATATTACGGACGTATTTTTGACCCATCTGCATTTTGACCATTGTGGTGGCGCCATCAAACGGGAAGGTGAAAAACTGGTTCCGGCTTTCAAAAATGCCCGATTTTGGTCCAACGAGAAGCACTGGAACTGGGCAACAAATCCCAATCCCCGGGAAAAAGCCTCTTTTCTACGGGAAAACATCCTGCCTATACAGGAAAGCGGACAACTGAACTTTCTGGAGGAAGGACAAAACTATGCCGACAATATCGCCATTCGCTACGCTTATGGGCATACCGAAGCCATGATGCTCCCGCAGATACAGTACAAAGACAAGACCATCCTCTATATGGCCGACCTGCTGCCGTCAGTTGGGCACATCCCTATCCCCTACGTCATGGGCTACGATGTACGCCCTTTGGTCACCATGGACGAAAGGCAATCCTACTGGGAAGAGATCGTGGACAAAGAATATATATTGATGTTCGAGCACGATCCCGTGAACGAATGCTGTACGCTCCAACGTACCGAAAAAGGTATTCGTGTAAAAGATATCTTTAAATTGAGTGAGGTATAGGCTGATTTCTTTAGTTTCCAAGTTTGGAACCAAAGAAATCATAGAACACCGGTTTATTCGATCTTTTCATTACATTTGTACTAACAATTTTAGTATAAATGAAGAGCTCCGGAACAACAGACCTACCACTCCACTACGGAAAAGTACCTCCTTGGCTTTATGAAAGGATGTCATCCCTAGGTCTATCAATCATCGAAGCCATCCTGATCGATTATGGCAAAGAAGAAGTTTTAAGACGATTGGCGGATCCATTTTGGTTTCAAAGCTTTGGGGCAGTCATGGGCATGGACTGGCATTCGTCCGGCATCACGACTTCGGTCATGGGTGCACTCAAGCGAGCGATCAATCCCCAAGCAACCTCATTGGGCATCTATATCTGCGGTGGCAAAGGACAATTCTCCAGGGAAACACCCGCAGAGCTGATCCGTATAGCAGATCAGACAGGTCTGGATGGCCATAAACTCGTTCATGCCAGCAAACTCTCGGCCAAGGTAGACAATACAGCCATTCAAGATGGTTATCAACTGTACTTGCACAATTTCATCCTGACAGACAATGGAAGCTGGGCTGTCGTCCAACAGGGTATGCACAAACAAGATGGTACAGCTAGGCGATACCATTGGCATTCGGAAAACATCCAATCTTTTGTCGAAGAGCCGCACACCGGTATCAATGGTATTTCGCAGGGTAGGATATTAAACCTGACTGCTTCGGGAGCAGCTGCAAACAGAAACGGTATCCTACAGATTTCGCAAGAAGAGTCCACTAAGATTTTGCAGGATTTTCGTCGGCTCATGATGCCGGGGCATCATGATGTCCGTTCGACGGATGTAGACCTCAAACGCCTCGGATCCTTACTTTATGTGACGCGCGAATTGCAGTTGGATCATTTTGAGGATTTGCTGTTATTGAAAGGTGTAGGGCCACGAACCATGCAATCACTAGCACTTGTCAGTGAGGTCATACACGGCGCACCTTCACGTTTTAGCGATCCTGCCCGTTTTTCATTTGCCCATGGAGGCAAAGATGGACATCCTTTTCCGGTACCCATCAAAGTTTATGATGAAAGTATACAGATTTTACAGAAAGGCGTAGAACGTTCCAAACTCGGTCATGCAGACAAATTAAAAACGATCAATAAACTACACCAACTGGTCATAAAGACAGAAGAACATTTTACGCCCAACTTTGATGTGCAACAGGTCATCGGACAGGAACGGACAGATTCTTGGAAGTATGGCGGCAGAACAGTCATGGGAAAAGCCAAAAGACCATCGGCTTCTCCCACATCATCCCAGCTCTCTCTATTTTAAGCGAAGGGAAATATTGTTATTCAGCAGAATGTTTAATCCCTATCCCTTTTTCCTTTTCTTTTTTTGTCATACTTGTAATGATGATCCTTGTGTTTTTTAGAACTGTAGTGTACGGAATGATGTCCCCTATCGCGCAATACCTTTTGTGATCTGTAGTTTGCATACCTTGCATATTGACTGCGGTGATGGCGATGATGCCTCCACGGATTGCTATCATTTATCACAACCTTATAGGTACGGTAGTGGTCAAACTTCTTATAACGCCCCGGCAATTTTGCCCTGGTTACCCAGCGATTGCCTTGATAATATGTGTATCGCCTGTGTACGACATCGTAGTACACATCTACTTCGGGCATATAATAAAATCTGACATAATCATACCCTACAGGCCCCCACAATGGCTGGTTACCTATATTGACATTGACCTGTATCTGTCCATGCGCACGGTGGATAAAACTTGAAGCAATAAATAGAATTGATAGATAGAATAACTTTTTCATAGCAACCTCCCTTTGTTTTTGTTAACAGTAAATATTTTTCATATACCCCTGTGACTCTGAGATGACATAAAAGGCTTAACGTTGGATTGTAAAGAAACGGCTACAATTGGAGTAAAAGCTATTTTAAATAATGGAATCAAAGCATATGACCGTAATGATTATTGCTGCTCATTGTCCTTTTTCAGTTTTTTTATAAGATAATCTGTCATCAGTCTGTACAGATGAAAACGTGTCTGTGTCCCGGCAATGGCGTGATCCTTGTCGGGATAATAATATTGCTCAAACTGTTTACCTGCTTTGATCAGTTGTTGCGAAAAAATGGCGCTATTCCGAAAATGTACATTGTCGTCTGCTGTCCCGTGTATCAGCAGCAGATCTCCTTTCATACGGTCGATATACGCCATCGGTGTACTGCGGGCATACCCTTCGGGATTATCTTTCGGAAGTCCCATATGCCGCTCGGCGTAACCGGATTGGTATAATTTCCAATGCGTGACCGGAGCGACTGATACGGCTGTGCTAAAGACATCGGCTCCGTAGGTGATCGCCATGGATGCCATAAACCCGCCAAAACTCCACCCCCAATAGGCTATCCGTGTACTGTCTACTGTTCTATAGCGGTCAGACAACCATCGTGCGGCATCCATTTGGTCCTCTATCTCCCGTATGCCTAAGCGACCATAGATCGCCTTCTTAAAGTCTGCGCCTCGATATCCCGTACCTGTATTGTCTACACAGACGACGATTATTCCCTGTTGTGCCAGGTATTGATACCAAAAGTTGACCATCCCCCAGCTGTTTGTCACCCGCTGCGAGCCGGGACCTCCATAGTTTGCAAAAAGAACAGGGTATTTTGCCCCTTCCCGATAGTCCGGGGGGTAAAGTATCCACGCATTCAGATCCACACCATGTCTGTTGGGTATCTGTAAAAAATGAGGAGCCGACAACCTGAAATATCGAAGCGTGTCTCTTAGTTCCGCATTATCTTCCAATGTGATGACTGCCTTGCCCTTGACCGAATACAAAGCCGTTACAGGCGGGGTGTCAATGGTAGAAAATGTCTTTATATAATGCGTAAATGTCCGGTTGAAAGACAAGGTATTCCAACCTGAAGTATCGGTCAGGCGTTGGATACCTCCTTTGGATAGTCCGATGGACAATACCTGTCGTTCACGTGGATCTTCGGCCACACTACAATAGAGCTTCCCCCCTTTTTCATCAACTGCCAACAGTCTATCCGTATCGTATGAAAAGGGTGTAAGGAGGATTTCTTTATTTTTGCCCAGATCATATAGATATAATCTTCTCCACCCTTCTTTCTCACTCATGTAGATGAAGCGCTTTTCATCGGCAAAACTATAAAACGCATCAAAGGTAGCCCTATCTATATAGCGTTTGTCTCTTTCGGTAAGCACCGTTTTATAGATTACGTTTTGCATATCTACTTGTCCGATTTCAAAACTCTTTTGATTCCGGGGCATTTTGTAGATGAACAAGGAACGGCTGTCTTTAGCCCAATATATCCGGGGATAATAGTACTCCGCCTCGTCAGGTTTATCTCCCAACTGTGTCTCACCCGTATGTAGATCATAGATGTGGATACTCACCTTTGCTATTGGTTCTCCTGGTCGATAATAACGATACGAATAGTTTTCCCCGGCTAGGGACTTGGCATCATATATTGGAAAAGTATGGGTGGGCACTTGGGACATATCAAACGTATAATAGGCAACATACCTCCCATCGTAACTCCATTTATAGGCTTGTACCACACCAAATGTCTCTTCGTACACCCAATCTGATATGCCATTTTGTACCCCTTCATCATGAGACGCATGTGTTATCTGTATTTCTTTCCTAGCATCTAGATCATAAAGAAAAAGGTTATTGTCCCTACAATAAGCCAGTTGACGTCCTATAGGGGAAAATGAGACATTACGTACAGGACGGTCCGTCAGCTGAAACAAGCTGTCGTTCTTGATATCGTACAGCCAAGGAATACTCGTAAACGAGAAACGATAGATCTTGTTTCGTTGGCTATGTAACAGCAAAAGGTCTTCTTTCTCATTCCACACATGTCCATTCAGAGAGAGTCCACGCCCCCCTTCCTGTTGAGATAATCTGCGCTTAGTCAGTATGGTATCCCGCAATTTTCCATCTGCAAGCCGAAACCTCAACAAGTCTCCTTGGATCCCTAGTTGATAATAATGGGTACCGTCGGTCGAGAAGCGAAAGTTTCTAGTGCCACGTGCTTCAAAGGTATTTTTCCCATATACATCCTCTAACTGGATAAGCTGTTGTGCACGAGTACTATCCTGAGCAAGACAAGTAGGATATATTATAAAAAAAAACACAACAGAAAGGTACAATTTAGCAGTCATATGCAATAAAAAGATTAGGGGGCAGATAAAACCGGTAAGATCAACTTGGATGAATGTATCGAATTATGTAGTATACGGATAATAGAGGGTACGAAATCTTCATCCGTGCAGTTATAGATATCGAGAAATTGCTGTGGGTTGCGATCGACCAAAGGAAACCACGAACTTTGTATCTGCACCATAAGCCGATGCCCTTTCTTGAACGTATACGCTACATCAGGTAAAGTAAAGCAAACTTGCTCGGGTTGGTTGGGCACAAAAGGTTCCGGCTTATCAAAGCTCTTCCGAAATTTTCCACGAAACACCTCACCCCTGACCAACATTTGGTAACCACCCATTGGATAGGTTGACGAAGGTATTCTTCTGTGCCTGCTCGGAATCGGATCGCCATAACTAAAGTCCTCTGGAAATACGTCGATGACCTTGACGACAAAATCCGCATCGGAGGTGCTTACACGCACTTGCAGATCGGCGACAAGAGGGCCAGCCAGTGTCAAGTCCTCTTCCAACACATCCGTCTGAAAAACAAGAACATCAGGCCTGCGGGCAGCAAAGCGCTGATCATCTGTCATATAAGTCAATGTGCGTACCCGATGAACTCCCTCTCGATAAGGCACCGGATGGGAAGGATCGCTGACATAAGAACTTTCTCCCTGAGATTCTTGCGAAGGAGTCCACGACAGTTTCTGTTGAGCACGTAGGTAGATTGCTCTATGCTCTATATCCGGTGGAGGCCAATGGGGAAACGTATGCCATTGATTTCTACCCGAAATGTATATGTTTGCTGTACCGTTCGGAACTTCCCATTTGCCCTGGCCTAATAGGTAATTGTGAAAAAAAGGGTATTCCATATGCTCAGCGTACCATCTGGATGTTTTTCCGGGAAAATGGATATTTCCGATAAAATCAAGTGTGTCCCTGACCCATTGCATGTGATACCAAGGCCCCATGACTAGAGTTAAAGGCGAAGCTGGACTCATTTCACGCATACGTCTATACGTCTCCCAGCCACCATACGTATTCTCCGCATCAAATGGGCTACCCACAACCAATGTCGGTACAGTCAAATCCTTCAAAAAATTGGTTACTGTACGTTCATACCACCATGGACGATACGTTCTGTCTACCATCAGGTCGTTCCAAAAAGGAATACTATCACCAGTCAGGGCCGTGAAATTTTTCAATGCCCCATTTTTAAGGAAAAAATCATAATTGTCCACATACGGAAATGGTGAACTGGTATTATAAGTTGAGGTAGGAGAAGATCTGAATTTATCCTGCTCTGTAAAAAAGCTGAATGCATCCATCAGAAAGAAAGCGCCATTGTGATGAAAATCATCACCGATAAACCAATCCGTCACAGGAGCCTGTGGATTGATCGCCCGTAGGGCCGGATGTCTGCTTAAAGCCGCCATTAAGGTATAGAACCCACCATAAGAACCACCGTAAACCCCGATTTTACCGTTATTGCCCTGCACGTTATTGACCAGCCATTCCATGGTATCGTACGAATCCGTGCTTTCGTCTATAGATCCGGGATATTGCACGGTATCAGTCAAAGGACGGATATTGACAAATGTTCCTTCGCTTCGCCACCTTCCACGCACATCCTGTATGACCAAAATATAGTTGTGCCTGACATACTCGTTGAAATGACCATCCCACCAAGGACGGAAACCTTTTCCATAAGGTGCTGACGAATAAGGCGTACGAGTCAAGAGGATAGGATGATCTTTTCCCTCTTTGGGCCTATAGATAGATGTAAACAAACGTACACCATCCCGCATAGGCACCATTACCTCCTCCTTGACATAATTGTCCGCCATCCATAACGAATCTGGATTTGTTTGAGCATTTATAAACGAAATACCACCGATCAAATACAAACAGACAAGCAATGCTTTCATGGGCTATAAGTTTAATTTGGCACGAATAAGATGGGGCATGGCATCCTTGTGTACCATGAAGGAAATCGTGTGCAATCGAATATAGGGCAACGATGCGTAAATATAACCCTTTGTAGGCCTTATACCATCTCCCGAAGAATTTTTGGTATAATAGAATATATTACCATGTTGATCCTTTGCACGACCCGTGATATGCATCAAATGATCGTCTGTAATGGTATAATCCTCAAACAGCTGTTGTCTAAATGTCTGAGAAATCTCTTTTTCAGCATGTACTGCCGAAGCCAAAAACTGATCTTTTTTGCCTTTTTCTATTTTGCTGACGTCCTGCTGTGGTGCCACTGCCAATCCCAATGTATTTGAAAAACCATTGTTGTGCGTATCGGCATCCCACTCGACCGTAAAACCATGGTCTAGTGCATAGTCAAGAACGTGTACCAACTCGTCCAACGGTAGATTATAATGAAGTCCATTGGACCAATTGTCGGGTACTTCAAGAATGAATGGCCGATAATACGGATGGTGTGAAAAAGATGTCAATGTCACATAGTCTTCGGCTTTCAGCCCCAAATACTGGGCAAAACTCTTAGCGTTATAGCTCTTACCCTGGTACGCAAACTCCTTAGGCACTTCGCCAAAAAAACGATCCAACAAACGATCCACTCCTACACGCCAATCCACACGAACACCTCGCTTTTGTGTAGCTATGACTGTATCTACATACGCTTTGAGCGTGTTGTACAATTCTGTATGATTGTATTTCCCATCCTTTGTACCCTTTTGGTCATACACACCCTGTGGCACGATACCATACGTATCGATCAGGCGGATCACATCATGGGCCAATCCCCCTTGTGTAAACCGTGCACTGCCCTGACGCAAGATATAATTAGCAGCCTTTTCCTTATACGCATGCCGTACCACATACATCTCGGCCAGGTCCAACGAACCTTTGCCTTGACGGATCAATTCGGATTCCCAAAAGGAGATCGTCGCAAAACTCCAACATGTACCCGTATTGCCCTGCATCTTGAAAGGGGTATAAGGATGTTTCAGATCTTCCGTAAAACTATACTGTCCGACAGAAACCTGAGCGCGCAAAGGCACTATCAACACAAAAAATACCAGAGATAACAACAAAACTTTTTTCATACCATCATTTATTTAATATTCTATTCTCGTTCGATATATAGCTAACGTCTTTCGAAAACCAGATTATCCGCCCTGGCCATGCCAAAACTCTCTTGTGAGAGATCTGCCCTAAACCTAGTGATATTTTCTTTGCCTTGACCATATTCAAGTGTAAGGAAAATATGGTTTTCGGTAAGAAGTGACACCTTTTTTCCTTCATCGATAAATGCAGATATCACGGAGGTCGATTGTCCATTTTCAAAATTCATTCGAAATGTTTTTTCTGTCTCCGACCACGCTATCGAAATCTCTCCTCCGGCTTCCTCCGAAAAATAGCGTCCGGACAATCCGGACAGCCTTGTATCAGACAGGTCGATCGGTTTTACCTTCCTGTAATGCTGTATACCATTCGCTGTAGCGATTTCCACATCCTGACCAAAAAAACTGAATTTTCGGGTACCGGTCTTCCAAGGATCATTGTACATGCCATTCCACTCGGGATCACGAGCCAAATACAAGGAATCGCCACGATGTATCCATTCCAATACCTGTGGTCCATCAATACGTTTGTATATACCCGCTTGTATAGCAGGATCTATCGATTGTATATGCGCAGGATTGTATTGCATAGGCAATCTTAATGAATGAGCTCCTACAAACATATCCGAGACCAATCGTGCCACAGCAATAGAAGGAACGCTTGCATCATTAGACAGATATGCCACAGATAGTTTCAATACCGGATAGTACGCTAACCACGAACGGTACCCCGCCGTAGAGCCTGTATGACAAATTTCCGTCTGCCCGTTGATCGCGCGGACAAACAATGCACCACAGGTATATTCGCTTTTCGTTCCGTTGGCAAACGTGTACGGCAATAGTCTCAGCTGCTCAAATGCTTCACCCCATGTAAGGTCGGCCAACCATTGGTTCCATCGGATCAGATCTTCGGTCGTGGTCAACAGCGCGGCATGACCATAGGTATTTTCAAATGGCATGAACTGTTCATACACATTTTCATGCATCCGATAGGCTATCGCCCGATCCGGTACGACCCGACGGAAGTCTGTCCGCCATTGGGTATGTTTCATTCCTACAGGATCAAACAATTCCGATTGGGTAAAATCCGTAAAAGGACGCCCCGTAATACGCTCTATCAACAATACCATCAGATTATGATTGGAATTGCTATAGGCAAAATGGGTGCCCGGAATGAAATTTAGGCTCTTTTGCCGGAATATAATATCATACACATGTTGCTGTGTGTATACCCGGGTAGTCCTGGGCCATCCACCCATTGCGACGACAGTTCCCCAATCCTTGATCCCACTGGTGTGGGTGAGTAGATGGTGGATCGTGATCTTATGACCATAATCGGGCAATTCGGAGATATACTGACGAATATCGTCCGTCAGGGCCAACTTACCATCTTTGATCAACAGCAACAAAGCCGCAGCCGTAAACTGTTTGGATACCGAACCAGCTTCAAACAATGTACTCGAGGTATTTGGCACACGATGTTCTAACTCTGCCATTCCAAAAGATTTCTGGTAAATGATCTCTCCTGCCCGAGCAATCTGCAATACACCTCCCGGTGTTTCTTGGTTCCAAGAAGAGAGTGCCTGCTCGACAATGGCTATACTATCAGATGACCATTGTGCTTTTGCAAATTGCACAAACAGCAACAACAGCGGCCATACGATATATCGGATATTTCTGCTCTTATTCATTGCTCTTATTCATGTATACATGCAACTATTCAATCAACGAGGAATACCATAAAAAAAGTCAGCAGCATCATCGACAACATACAGACCTGCGACCAAATGGAGTGAATTTGGGTCTGGGTTTTCAACCCAGTCCACCCTAAATGTCTTGGCGGCAAAAAAATCTGCGGTGAAAGGTTTCATGATACGTTCGTCATTAAACAAGGTGTTATTGTCCCGTCTAAGATACGTAAATTGTAGTGTACCATTGGAGTTGACCTGCAAACGATACCAGATCCCTACAGTAAAAAGTGTCCCATCCACAGGATGCTTATAACGGAAATGAATAGACACTTCACCGCTCGCGAGAAAACGCATCACGGCATAGTCCAACAATATACGTCCGATAGGCGGCCCCATATAGAGCAAATTGTTTTCTTTGGCCTGATCCCACCTATCGTTTAATCCCGGAGACAGGCGAGGATCAAGCTGATCGCCGTTGAATTCGATCGTGGCAAATTCCTTACCGTATCCCACCATAGGGACAAGGGGAAATAACGGCGTCTGCGAAACCACCAGGTTTATCCGTTGACCATCTGATTGCACAAAATAGGTTTCGATATTGTCATCCCAGTAAATTTCACTAAATGTATATGTTCCTTTGTGAAATGGAGTTTTCAGCGAAATGCCCCTGTTATTGTACGTGTACGGTATGGAGACAAACTGCCCGTTTTGTGCCCCTGCAAAGAGCACAGTCTTCTTTTCGGTATTGACCATAAATTTCAAATCACCTGCAACCGAAGCAGCAAAACGATTTCGCTTTATTTTGGTTGCCACTTCCAATACCTGTCCCGATTGCCAATCCTGCACATCCTGTTGGGTAGCCTTGACCATATAGAAGTCAATCTTATTAAGCTTTCCCTGAAAGCGTAAGGTGTCTCCTGCTGATTCTACAAAGGCAAATTCATAATCGGATCCGTAACCTTGTCCGGGCTGTCCGTCAAACACATTACGATTAGGATCTGCCAACAGGTGCAGGTAAGAATACGTGTCAAAAATCAACAGGGACTGTTGGCTGGATTTAAGCCGCCAGGTGGATTCATTTACTTCGGTAACCGTTTCTTCATTCAGATCGCCGACCATTTCCACCCGTCCATCCTCATGAAAAACAAAATGAAAGGAGTAGCCACCGCCAAATTTGGTGAAGATGTGGCCGTTCCAACCGTGCTCTGCAGACACTAACTGCTCTTTGTAGGCAGTCAACACTGCATTGAGCCGTTCGTCAGGATCTCCCAATACGGGTTTCAGTTCTTTCTGACAGGATGTGATGGCTAATGCCAAAAATACCAGGATATTATATAAACTAAATCTTTTCATTATTTTATCAATTAAATACTGTTGGCATATTAGCCGCAGTCGTAGCTGTTAGGATCGGAAAGTTATTCACTAACCCGAAAAAATAGTTATTCGGACTGTTGACCGGAATGATCATACCATATTTCTCCCCTGCCGGCGGAACAGCAACAGATTCGGGCGCGTAAATAATACGCATCCCACTGGCATGGATAATATATTTGTCAAAAAATGGTTGCAGGATCGTTCGAAGATTAGCTGCATTACCATTAAAGGTATCATTCGTTAAGTTCGTCACTTTGACTATACCATTTGCATCGATGGAAAGATTTAAATTGTAACGAGCGACCGAATTGGGACTGGTGATGTTCGAGGCATGCCCGTAGAACACGGCTAACTTGGCATCATTAAGTGTTGCCCCAATATATAGCGCCATACCGAAGAGCGTTCGGTGATTAGCCGGATAACTTGCATGCGATTCACGAACTGCCGTTTTGACGGCTTCCCAATCATCTTTAAAACCCTGTGACTGTGCCGTATGGTCCGAAAACAAAAGTGTAGAATACAATTTATCAGATCCTGTCCCGAGTTTATCATGTAGTGGCTCTTGTGGATCGGTAGTACCAAAAGGCCATATATTTGACGTCAAATCAATATTGCCCAATTCACCGACAATGAAATACGTCGGATCATCGGCCTGAACAATGTGCACATATTTTTCGTCTTCCTGTGGCGGGGCGATTGCTTCGCTTGCCCATTCTACCAAAAACGGATTCGCATCAAACCATTCCCTGAGAAAAGGATCCAATGCCGGCAAGATTCGCAAGTTAGCCGCTGATGTAGGGCTGGAGAAATACGTAAACCGATAGCTGCCATCCGATTGGGGCGCAATCTGGTAATTCAGGCGCTGAGGTTCGCTCGACAATCCATTGGCTTCATAATAATAGAAGATCAGTTGTACCGTGTTGTTGCTGGTGAAACGCATGGCGAACTGGTTGTGGAACGATCGTCCACCACTCATAATCAATAGATTTGCCTCGGCTTGTGCCCATAGGTTCTTCACATTGGCCGGAATAGACGGATGTTCCATATCGACAATCACCGAGGAATAGGCTTTTTCCAGACCCAATTGCGGATAAAGCGGTGCATCAAAATCCGGCTCAATCACGGGCTCCTCGACCAGTTCATCCATTTTGGCAGCCAGTGCATCTGCCCATGCCCATATATCCACACCCCATACCTGTGCGAAATAGTCGACCAGAATAGCTGCTTTCTGCCGGATCAGCACCTGCCCTTCTGCATTGGCAGAAGCAATGATACTTTCAAATCCCACCCGGCCATTCACGAGAATGTTTGCGGTTATTTCGGCAAAATCCTCATTTGGTGTACTCATGGAATACGCATTCATGAATCCTGCATTCCGTGCATTTTGCAGGCTCACGGCATTCCAGTTTGACGTATACGCTCCGGGAGTGACGCTCTTGAACTCTACCGGATACATGACCTTTTGGTGCAAAATATGCGTCAACTCGTGGTAGATCAGCCGCACTTTACTTTTGATCTCTGCAGCACTCTCTCCTCCAAAATTATTGACCCCGAAAAGAAAGACTTTACGGGCATTTTCCGCAATACCGGCATAAACCGTACCGTCTACATTATAAAAATAACTTCCCGCCAGCATAAACTGCTTTGGAAAGTGTTTTTTCACAAAGTCGGCCCCGTTCACTTGTGCGGTCACATCGATGACGGCCGCTTTGACAAAGTTCATAAATGGCTGTATTTTGTCCATTTCCACAGGCACAAACGTCCTGTTCTGTGCAAATTCGGATGCGTCCCAACGGTACTTTACTTCGATATTGTAGGGATCTGTAAAAGTTTCCCGTAACCAGTCGTCTATCTCTGTACGTTGCCATCCATCGCGGTCGTATTCACCGATTTGCTTATCCAGAGGTGGTTCGGTCTTGCAGCCTGCTGCGAACACCGCCAAAAAGAAAAAAATATATCTCAATGCTTTCATCTGCCTGTTATATTAGTCTGTATTATCTGTTTATTCATACACTCCTATTACCTTGGATTGGGCTGTATTCCAGGATCGTTCAGTGCCTCCTGCGGCAATTGCAATGTCTTTCGGAGATCGTTGGCCGTCAACGTATAGCTACGCCCCTCTATATCCATATGGACAACCGGCAAGCGATGCCGAAGAATATCAAACCACCGCATCCCTTCGTGGATAAATTCAGGCCGCTTCAAATCCAGGATGGCTTTGATCAATGCCTCATTGTCCTGACTCACTGCATAATACGCTTTTGCCTTGTCAAGGGTGAGGTCATGGGTAGCAGGATTGTAATCCATGACCCTTTGACGGATAAACGTATTGATGTCGTTCAGGGCATCATCGTAGCGCTCCAGCATAATGTATGCTTCTGCCCGGTTGAACAGGACCTCCTCGGTAGTCAGCGCAGGAATGACCGTATAACCATATCCGGTCGTTCCACTGCTTCCACCTATCCGTGCAAAAAAGTAGGTGAATTTGCGTACATAATACGAGGTCAACCCTACTTGTCCGGTGATGTACGCCAATGTGCCTCCGGTGATATTACGTTCACCGCTCAAACCAAATATCTGGTTGCGTTGACCAACCGAGGTGCTGTAGCGGTAATCCCGCCAACGGCTTCCCCACCAGGATTGGGTTTCGATCAGCAACAGGTTTGCCGGTTCGGTAGCTTTGGTGTATTCCACGGCCAGCTCATTGTAACTCAAATTGCGGTAGCGTCCTGTCCAGGGCCGCATTTTACCGACAATATTTCCATCAGGAAAGACACTGTTTGCATGCTCGATCGCTTTTTCGGGTTTTTGCCAGAAGAGATAAAACCGTGTGGCAAAAGCATGGGCTGCCTTTCTCGTGAAATGAAACGGAGCCACACTATACACATCATCTTTTAGCAGCGGCAGCCCCTCTTTCAGATCTTTTTCGATCTGCTCATAGACATATTCCACGCTATGGCGAGAGTAGCTTTGCTCGACCACGGTCTCAGGCTGTGTGACGTAAGGTACGCCCAGGTCTCCGTCTGCCGTGTTTTTGTCGTAGGATCTGGAAAATAAATTGACCAACATAAAATGCGCATAGGCACGGGCCAACAGGGCTTCGCCTTTCCAGGGCAGATAATCCGATCCTGCCCCCATCTCTTCGATAGCACGTAGCGCATGGTTAGCCACAGCAATAGCTTTATAAGCATCGTTCCAGTAACTGGTCGGCGAATCTCTCGATATGGAACGTACGTCTCTCCAAAAATACGAATCCGTGTTGATCGCATCGGTACGCCCCTCCACATAATTGTCTGTCACGTTGTCCGTCATCGCTTCGGCAAACATCATATAATTGCCCGAGGGATAAGCCGTAACCAATAGTTTTCCGACTTTTTCCGGTGTATTGATCTGGGTACGCTGATCGGGTGCCTGTTCGAGGTATTTTTTACATCCCAGCAAGGCGAAAGCTGAGCATGCTACTAACAACAATATTGTATGGTTATTCATCTTCTTCATAATTTAAAATCCCAATTTTAACGATAAGGTGAATTGTTGGGGCATAGGCAAAGCCACTCCTCCGGCATTAAAAAATTCGGGATCCTGACCCCGGAGACGCTTATCGGAATACAACAGAAACAGATTAGTTCCATGCAAATTAAAAGAGAGACTATTCACCCCTAGAGCTTTCACCAGCCGTTCGTCCATGGTATATCCCAACGAAACGGTTTTCAGGCGGATAAATGACCCATCGACCACCCGGTAGTTTGAATAATTATAAGTATTGTAAGGCCAGGCCGCCCCAAGTTCGGTGTACTCCCTAAACTCTAAAATCGAAGGTATGTTCGTGAACTGTTCATCTCCGATCAGCACCCGTCTATCAAAAAACTCATTGGGCATGGCCGAAATATCCGAGTACATACTCCTATAAAATGGATTCAAACGTATTTTATTCCCTGTCTGGTAGCTAAAAAATACATTTAGAGAAAACTGCTTATAATTAAACGTATTTGAAAATCCTCCGGTCACCAATGGATCTACAGAACCTTCGTAGATCAGTATATCCGTAGTGCTACTTTGCATGTTGACATTTACACCCGGGCGCCCGGTTTCGGTAATGTAGGAAGGGATTCCCGTGAAGGGATCCAGCCCTACAAACGGAATAGAGTACAATCCCCTTACGGCACCACCCTCTTTTACACCACCTGTCGGGACGACCATGCTGTAAATCACAGGTGTATTTTTCAGATTTGTAATCTTATTCTTGTTATAGCCAAAGGTCAGATTGGCACTATACTTGAAATCCGATTTATTCAGGATCTTTCCACCTAATGTCAACTCCACACCGTGGGATTTCATATCGGCATAGTTGGCCTGTTTGAAAGCTTGTCCCCCGATGCCGGAAGTACGATAGGAACCGATCAGGTCAAAACCATTTCTATTATAATAGTCCGCAGAAAAATTAAGCTTTCCACGGTACAAACCGATGTCTATACCGACGTTTGCTTCGTATTGTTTCTCCCAGGTGAGTTCGGAGTTTTCGAGGCTCACCAACTGAATACTGGATTCCAATTCCGAAAGATTGGGCCGGAAAGTAGACCCGTCCCTGAATATAGCCGATGAGTTGGTTGCACTCCCCATGCTAGCCGTCAGTCCATAGGTACCCCGCAGTTTCAGAAAATCAATCGCATGGACGTTTTCCATGAACTTCTCTTCATCAATATTCCAGGCCGTACTCAAGGTCCAGGTAGGTAGCCATCTCGCCGTCGTACTCATGCCCATTTGATTGGATCCATCATAACGGAATGTCAGGTTAGCTACGTACCGGCGGTCATACGCATAGTTGGCATTGACAAAAAATGCAGCGTACCGATCATACCATTCATTCAGTCCAAAATAATTATCGCTGCTTTCCAACAGTTGCTTGATAATACGATAATCTGTAAACGGTACTCCTCCACTATCAAATTGGTATCCATATCCTCTGTTGTAATTCCTGCGTCGTGTAGCATACTTGATCTCCTGACCGATGAATGCGGACACGGTATGTTTCGCGTCGAATTCCCGGTTCCATTTCAATGTATTACGCATATAGAAGTTGACCATTTCATCGTCGGTGATATGCAAAAGACCTCCTTGGGGCAATACGACCATCGGCTCGGCAATAGGAAAATCCGGATCCGTGTATAGATAGGGATTATTGGACACGACCGAAGAAGACCAGTTTGCCCGATAGGCCTGTGCCATATTGGAGTATTCGGTCACTCGCTGATCCCGGCCTGTCTTGACATACCGCATAGATCCCAGCACATTGAATTCAAAATCTTCCAGAAACTTGTAACCTACATCGCCCTGTAGCTTTAAGTCCATCACGCGAACATTGAGGCTATTGTTCTCCAATTCGTTCAGGATATTGAAGGGAGCATACGAGCGTCTGAAATATTCCAGGTTTCCGTTCTCATCGTATGCAGTCAGCGTACGGCTGGTATTGAGCGCATAGCTAAATGGATTGATATCAAAATCACGGGTATACTCTCCCCGGACAGCATCATCTACACGGGTATTGGATCCAGGCGCATCCTGGTTTCTTACAGATGCACTCACGATCGTACCTAGCTTGACCTTGTCCGAAAGGTTATAGTTGGAGCGTATATTTGCCGTATAGCGTTGCGCACGATCTGCGATAGTCCATCCACTATCATTGTAATAACTGGTCGAAAAATAGTGCTGTGCATTCTCTGTCCCGGAAGATATCGATACCGCATGTTCCTGTACAAAAGAATTGTTGAACAACAGGTCAAACCAATCCGTATTGGCATTGGCATATCGGGTCAGAAAGGCATTCTGTGCTTCCGGGGTATTGCGTAAGCCAAACTGACCGGAAGTCTCATCATAGATATTGATCAGATCATACATCTTGGCAAATACTCCGCCATCTTTTGCTGTAGAAGTCGTAGAATGATTTAACCATCCCTTACGTTCCAACTCAAGGTACACCGACATCTGATCCGCTGAATTCATAATATCATACGTCCGGTAGCTCGGTTTCAGATAGGAAGAAAAATTTCCGTTGTACATCACCCTAGCTTTTCCGGATTTTCCTTTTTTGGTCGTGATGACCACGACCCCGTTCATCGCACGCGCTCCATAGAGTGCGGTAGCAGAAGCATCTTTAAGCACTTCAAAACTTTCTATATCATTTGCATTTATTCCCGCTACAGATGATCCCAACAGCGTAAGCGGGTCTCCACTGGAAAGCTGGTCGTTGGACACATTGACCACATCCTCCAGTACGACACCATCGACTACCCACAGCGGTTTGTTTTCTCCGCTGATGGACGTCGCACCTCGTACACGGATCTTCGGAGCCGTACCAAATGTACCGGAAACATTTTGTACGGATACACCGGCTACTCTTCCTTCGAGCATTCGGCTCACATCTACCACCCCTTCCATCTTGATATCGTCCATCTTCACCTGTGTGGCCGCTCCCGTAAAAAGTTTTCGGTTGATCGTCTGGTATCCCGTCACTACCACATCATCTAGTACACTGACGATCTCAGGCATCATCACACTTGCACCCACCTGAGATACCGGCAAGGTCACCTGTTGAAAACCCACAGAGCTAAAGATAATGACATCCGAATCCTTCACATCCATCAGTACAAACACACCTTCCGCGTCCGTCTTGGTAGACTGGCTCGTTCCTCTTACGGACACCGTAGCCGCTGGAATAGGCTCGCCTGCCTGATTCGTCACTTTGGCCCGAAGTGTACGCTGTATCGCTACTTCCGGTTTTTCTTTTTGACTTTTGACAGGAAATCCGGGTCTGGGAACCAACACGATGGTTTTCCCTTCGAAATAATAGGAAAAAGGCTGATTCTTAAAAACGATCTCCAATGCGTGTTCGAGGCTCACCTCTTTGAGATGGACAGAAATACCGTCAATACCTTTCACCGCTTCATCGTTGTACAGAAACATATAGCCGCTTTGTTGCTTGATGCTTTGTAAAACAGAAACCAGCGATCCACGTTGCATCGAAATCGATATCTTCTGCGAGTAGGTCTTTCCGAAGACCTGCATACCGGACAAATACAGTAGTATGACCAGTATTTTGACCGTGCGTTTGCACGATTTCATGTAATGTATTAGTCTTTCACACATTAGGGTTAGTATAAATTTAAGTTAATTAGCATATTCTTTATGATGGAGCCTAAAAAGCTATTCAATTCGTCATCCCAGAGCATCCGCTAAGCTCGTTTTATAAGTAATATGAAGCATTTTTGAACCGAGCTCATTCATGCCTTAAAAAAACAACTGCTTCATGAAAAAATTTGCTTCGTAGCTACTTCGTGGTCAAGGTGACGACTTAGGCTTTTCAGATACCGTCAATTGATTATTCTTCAAAGCAAATTTGATCTTTCCCGACTTTTCCAACATATCGATGACCTGGCCCAACGGTACATCTCGGGATATACCTCCCGTAAAATGCAAATGGGGAATGGTTGTATAGTCTACCGAAATCGCATACCAACGGGACAATTGTCTAACAATATCCGACAACCGGGTATTCTCAAACGCAAAATACCCTTCCTTCCAAGCCACCGGAGCGTGAGTATCCACTTGATCTATCTGTATACCGTGTATCGTCTGATAAGCCTGTTGACCTGGTTTAATAATCGCTG